>Ga0257115_1000333_pt1 | contig 46741 bp, 38 predicted proteins | sample SI112_100mmetaG_FD_194465 | JGI IMG/M metagenome (GOLD analysis project Ga0257115, IMG submission 194465) | Marine microbial communities from Saanich Inlet, British Columbia, Canada - SI112_100m | ecosystem: Environmental > Aquatic > Marine > Inlet | place: Canada: British Columbia | collected...
TAACCTATCTAATCGCATAAAAATGAGTATTTAACGTTTTGCATATAAAAAAAAAGTTTATGAACCAAATATTTATTTTCAAACGTTTTTTTCTAGTTTCGTATCCAGATTGCATAAAAAACGATAAATCTAACCTATCTAATCGCATAAAAATGAGTATTTAACGTTTTGCATATAAAAAAAAAGTTTATGAACCAAATATTTATTTTCAAACGTTTTTTTCTAGTTTCGTATCCAGATTGCATAAAAAACGATAATTCTAACCTATATAATCGCATAAAAATGAGTATTTAACGTTTTGTATATAAAAAAAAAGTATATGAACCAAATATTTATTTTCAAACGTTTTTTTCTAGTTTCGTATCCAGATTGCATAAAAAACGATAATTCTAACCTATCTAATCGCATAAAAATGAGTATTTAACGTTTTGTATATAAAAAAAAAGTTTATGATCCAAATATTTATTTTCAAACGTTTTTTTCTAGTTTCGTATCCAGATTGCGTCAAAACGATAAATATAACCTATCTAGTCGTATAAAAATGCAGTTTCAACGTTTCACACGTAAATAAAATATTTACGATCTAATTTTTCGTTTTCAAACGTATTTTTATAGTTTCGTATCTAAATTGCATAAAAAACGATGAATCTAACCTATCTAGCCGTATAAAAATGAGTATTTAACGTTTTGCATATAATAAAAAAGTTTATGATCCAAATATTTATTTTTCTAGTTTCGTATCCAAATTGCATAAAAACGATAATTCTAACCTATCTAATCGCATAAAAATGCAGTTTCAACGTTTCACACGTAAATAAAATATTTACGATCTGATTTTTCGTTTTCAAACGTATTTTTCTAGTTCGTATCTAGATTGTGTCAAAACGATAATTCTAACCTACCTAGTCGCATAAAAATGCAGTTTCAACGTTTCACACGTAAATAAAATATTTACTACCGAATATTTATGGACTACCAACACACTTAATAATATCAATTTTTCGCCTTAGATCGTGTGTAAATTGCCTAATGTTTTTAATATTCCATCCACGAAAATAACATAAAATATTATAAAACATTAAGTATTTTTTACGCAGTATTTTTTACGCAGTATTTTTCAAATCTCGGACACAAACACACTGAATATACTGCGTACAATCGCAAATCCCAATCTACTTTATAATGTTAGAGGGAGTGCGTTTTACCGAGTAAAAACTAATGTTATCCATGGTGTAGATCGCTTTTTTTTGTTAAAATATAGCATGAATGTTTCGTTTGGTTTGTGGATAATTCGCAATGATAAATATATTAGTTTATTAGATTTTAAAAAAAAAATATTTATTTTTTATTCAATTATACAAAGGAAAAAATACTCATATCTTATCACAAATATTTTTATTTTATACTATTCCAATAATAACATATTATTTTGTTTTGGTTTTTGTCATGATGATTTTACACAATATAATTTCACTGATATACAATTCATTTGTATAAAATAATAGGTATATTTTGTTTAGTTGTTTTATACTAAAAACATTTTAATAGTATTTTTTATTTTATCTCTTTCTTCTTTTTCTCTTTTTTGTTTTTCTCTTTCTTCTCTTTCTCTTCTTTCTTTTTCTCTTCTTTGTTTTTCTCTTTCTTCTCTTTCTCTTCTTTGATTTTTTCTTTTTTCTTTTTCTCTTTTTCGTTTTTCTTCTTTTTCCCTTTCCTCTTTTTCTCTTTGTTGTTTTTTTTCTTTTTCCCTTTCCTCTTTTTCTCTTTGTTGTTTTTTTCTTTCTTCATTTTCTCTTTGATATTTTTCTCTTTTTTCTTTTTTTATTTTTTTTATTTCTTCGTTTTCTCTTTTTTCTTTTTCTCTTTTTTCTTTTTTTTCTTCTTTTTCTCTTCGTTGTTTTTCTCTTTTTTCTCTTTTTTCTCTTTTTTCTTTTCCTGCTTCTCCTTCGTTTTCTCTTTGTTGTTTTTCTTTTCTTTTAATACGTGATTTCATGAGATATTCGTTATATTTTTCAGGATTTGTTTCTCTCATATTTTGAATATTTTTTTTACTTTTTGATAAAATATTTTCTCTGTTAATTTGATAATATCGTCTATGATTTGCACCATTTGTATATTTCTTTAATCTTTTTAATAATTTATCCGAATTATTTTTTGAAAGTTCGTTCTCTTTTTTTAAGGTTTCATTCTCTTTATTTAAGGTTTCATTCTCTTTTTTAAATGTTTCATTCTCTTTTTTTAAGGTTTCATTCTCTTTTTTTAAGATTTCATTATATTTTAAAATGTCATTAATATTTTCCATTTTAATTTATATATTGTAATAAAATTATTACACTATTATTACATAACAAGAAATGATGTGACACAATATATAAATATATTTTTTATATATATAAACATAAAAAAATGTTAAAATATCTATATAAATATGTCAAAGGAGACTCATCTACTCTTATCAATGATACAAAAAAATATATATCAATACTCAAAATACAAGCGACCTATAGAGGACACATAACAAGAAAATTATATAAATTAGAAAAATTAAATTATCAAAATAAAAAAATTATGTCACTAACTACTTTCATTACCAACAAAAAACTAACAAATAAAGAGTTAGTCGAAAACGATATAGAAATTTATTTACAAAACCGTAAGAAAATATTTGATATGTTGTGATTTTTCAATACTATTATTCCAATTATTTTTCAATAACAACATAAAGGTATGTCTATAAATTTAATATATTACTATCGTATCCAACCATCAAAAATGTCATAAACCCTTTTCATAAATTATTTTCCAATAATGACATAAAGGTATGTCTATAAATTTAATATATTACTATCGTATCCAACCATCAAAAAAAATCGCAACAAGTTTTTTCAACACTAACATAAAATTGTATTTTTATGTTTAATATATTGCTTATGCATCAAGTTATTAATATTTATAATAATAACCTATTTCGGTTGTTCATGTTGTTAATCGTCAATATTTATGCGTTTAATAACTATGAATCACTGTCTAAATTCGATAATATTGTTACGCTCGTTAATGAAACACTTCCGATTAGCATAATTTTGTTAATCAGTTATTTTGCAGATTATATTAGAACTGGATTCAAAAATATTGACCTATTACATAAGTTTGAAATCAAATATCATGAATATGAAAATTATATTTATCTATTGTCAATGACATTATTTATATATTTTAACAAATTTATTTTTCAGTTAATGTATTTTTGGTGCGTCAATATTAGTGCTATAATAAGTTATTCTATCAACTATATATTTAATTTACCACTTATTCCATTTGCTATTAACCATATCCAAAAAAACATGATTAATGATTCATTCAAAATTTCATATTACAATAACCTAATGGTGACATTCGGAATTATATATTTACTATGTTTGTATTACATGCGATATACTAATGGAAAACATTATGAATTATTCGGTTTGGTATATCTTATAACTCACTACTTTATCGCACCTAGCATTTTCAAACTTATTCTCAACAAAAATTTCGATATAATAATATATTTCAATTTTAAAATTATCGTTACAGTCTTTATTAACCAACTTATTAATTTCGTCATAAATATCGTTTATCCTAGTTGGATAAATAATAATCTCATACCCTTCGGTGGTTTGTATTTGTGGAGTTTATACACCTTTCTTGCCTATTTTGTTTTAGAAATATACGATCCAAAAATATTGTTCGGATACATGATTATTGCTTTTCAATATCAACAAAATCCGAATAATTCTTCTAAACAATTTAAATCAATTCCTAACCAACTTATATGTATTTTTATCGATTGTGTAAATATATTTTTCAACGAATATAAAAATAGAGAAAATCAAAAAAAAATTAATAATCATACATACAAATTAATAACATACACCAACAAAAAAGATAAATACATATCATATTACCAAATTAAACTTTATGATAAATTATTAATCCCACAAAATGAAACTGTTCCACAAGATTGTGTTGCTATTGAAAATGTCGATAACAGAGATTCTCTCATATCAATCAATACATCGAAAATTGATGGAGAAATTAATGATAAATTTAAGAAAATAGTTAATTATAAAAAAATAGATAAAAATAGCGATATTAATTTTCTCATCGATACACTTAGTAAAAATGATGCATATTTTATCAAAAAAGGAAGCATCGTTAAAAGTAATACTGTCATCGTCATCATTAACATACCCAATACCAAAAATTATTTACCAAAATTAAATAATAATAAATATTCATATTTCCTAAAATATATTGAAAAATTTTTTATCATACATACCCTATCACTAACGGCAATTCACGCATCGATATACTTGATTATATACAACGAAATCACTATCTACACAGTGATACATATTTTGATGAGTGTTCAAATGATCAACCCAATGATTCTAAATACCATACTACTTTTCACAAATAATTTATACAAAAATATAAACCTATCACTCAATGCAAAATTTAAATTAATTAGTATATTTAATAAACAATTTAAAAACATAAATACCAAACTAATCCATTTCACTGATAAAACAGGAACACTCACAAAAAATAAACTTACGTTTTTTGGAATAGGTTACCCACAAAATGATATATGGAAATTTTATAGTTTGGAAAATATTAAAAATGATAATAAAATCATTCGAATTATAGTTTCATGCACACTCAACGATAAAATTAATGATAATATAGTTCCCGAAGAAAAAGCGATATTTAATTCTCTAGATGTCAAATGGTTTTCATCAAAAAATTTAGCCGAATACACAACTAAACAAGTTGAAGTTTCTAATAAATATTTTGTCGTTAATTCTATTAATCTTGGTATCGATAAAATACTCCGTGGTTCATATACCCTTCTAATCAGAAAAAATCATGAAACAAACACCACGATCTACAATATAATTATCCAATGTAGTAATAATTTGTTTAGCAAATTAAGCAAAAGTCCCATTATACTAAATACTGAAAAAACAACTATTTCAAAAGAAGATCTCAATGAACTTGATAAACATACTGACTCAAATGGAGCACCCCGTTTCTGGAATTTACTAATTAGTCAAGATTTTAATGATGATATGTTTAATTCTCAAAAATTAAGTTATGAAAATATAAGAAATATCAGTATTGATTCAATCAACAATAATTTTATTATTAATATCGAAAAATATCATCACCAAATTATTAATTTCATATCAGATCTGGAATTCAATTATATTGGATGCCTACTAATTAAAGATATATACATGGACAACGCAAATAACCTAATCAAATTCAATGAAAATCATCTGAAATGCAATACGTGTATGATTACTGGAGACAACTATGCTAACGCTAGTATCATTGCAGAACACCTTGATTTCGATACCAATAATAATATTTTTTACTGTAGCGTTGATGAATTTAACGATTATATATTATCCAACAACAAAAAATGGTTTATTAACAAAAATATAGTATTTTATAACTGCGAACCTGAAAATAAAGAACTTATTATAAAATATTTTAAAAATCACGAATTTGATATTATATACTCTGGAGATGGACTAAATGATATTTATGCTATGCGAGAAAGCGATTTTGTTATCAGTTTTCCTGATTCATCATTATGTATCGATAACAAATACCAAATTAATCCATACGTTGAAATTCAAACGGATATGAATATTAATACATTAGACTGGAATACATACCTTGATAAACAATTATTTTCAGATGTCATGGATTTAATTAGAATTAACAATAACACTATTAACACCGTTTTAGTTAAACAAACCATCCTTTCTGGATTGTATGGGGGGTTTATCATGACAGTCAAATACAATCAATTTAGTGACCCATTTGATACTTTTTATTACCAATTTTTTATGTTGTTTTCGACAATCATCAGTTTCAAACATTTGTACCTTCCAACACAAATATCCTTCAGAATAAACAAACAAAATTTATTTGAATATATTAAATATTATTTCGTTGGATGCGTTATTTTCTTCATACCATATTATCTCAATATTAATATAAATATTTCTCTTCTCGTGTTGTTATTTATACAAATGTTATACACTTGATAAATTTCAACCACCATAAAAAATTTCTTATGTTGTAATATAGATTACGTCATGGTAAGCAAAAAATCACCTAGAAAATCATCTAGAAAATCATCCAGAAAATCATCTAACAAAAAATCCAAGGGGGGTTCTGCATATTCTCAATCCAATATCGATAACAGTAAGTTTGTTTGTAACTATAGTGGAGTTTATGGTGGTGCGTTAAGTCCAAAAAACATTAACGATATGTCTTTAAAAGGAAAATTACCACAAATTCACGATCCATTACATTCCGTTGGTGGTTCAAACAACAAAATAATGTATCGATTGGAATCAAGCAAAAAAAATAAAAAATACAACCAACGTGCTGGAGGAGTTATTGAAAATTTAGTTAATTCCGTTCGCAGTTATGCATCTGGAACTCCTTCTTCATCCATACAGGGTGTTGGAAGTTCCCTTGATAATTATGAAAAAAAACTGGGCGATTTAAAATATCAACTAGACCAAGCAAACAATCAACAATCCACTAACGCAAAAACAATCAGTGATTTACAAAAAATCGCTGGAAGTGGGGGAGAAGTAAAAATCAATAATAATAATGAACCCAAAGAAGAAGAAATCAATAATAATAATAATAATAATAATAATAATAATAATAATGAACCCAAAGAAGAAGAAATCAATAATAATAATAATAATAATAATGAACCCAAAGAAGAAGAAGGAGAAAACAATAATAATGAATCAACAGGAGGTGGAAAAACCAAAAAAACTAAAAAACCCAAAAAAAAAAGTAATAAAAAACGTGAAGTTCGTAACAGTAAATGGCTAAATGAAGTTAAAAATGTTATGAGAACATCAAATGTCCCTTATTCAAAGGCATTGAAAATGGCTAGTGAAAATCGTAAAAAAAAATTATAATAAATCATCTTTATCTACGTTTGTCATAAGAATACTAAATTCTGAATAATAACTAATATTTGTAAATGTATAACACGAAAAATCATATTCCGTCGCCATGTGGTATTTAAGAACATATTCAATCTCTCTTGTTCCATATTCTTCGATTACTTCGTTTTTTGGAACAAATGCTAGTTTGTTCATTATTTCTTCAACATCAATTGATTTTTGTAATTTTATACAATATATATAAATATTATTTTTCATATTTATTTTATTATATTTCTAATATCGAAAGTAAAGAATATTATAAAAATAATTGGTATCACATAACAAACATACATCAGTAAATACGAAATAAATTTATTATAAAAATCATATTCTATTATCGCATAAATAAACATATCATCAATATCATAAAAATTAACAGTAGCACGTATAGTTTTGTGTTTTTGTTTATTATGAAAATATTTATCCAAATAATAATTTTTTGGAACTAAAATTGTTCTAGAACTTATTAATTTATGAAAAATATATTCTTGTTCAATATGATTATTTTCAAAATAATCATTCGAGTAATTATATTTTGATATATTTTTTCTACCAATGGTCATACATATGTATCCTCCATTAATAACAATACTTGTTATCTTTATCCGAAATCGAAATTTAATAAATATATCATTTGTGGTTAAATCCTGATAATTTATTTTTGAAAATAAATAACAATTTTTAAATAAATATTTATTTTTGAAATATAAAAAATATGAACATAAATTATAATAAAATATATGAATATTAGTAACAAATTTTGTTTCGTTTTTTAACTTATTATAAAATTGTTTCATTTTATAATATACATAAGTATTTACTCAAATATTTTAATGACTATTATGCATTTCTTTTTCACAATCAAAACATTTAGTTGGTTGTGCAAGATAACCTAATTTAGCATTTCCCGTTCTACCCACTAATTCTTTCTCACAATCAAAACATTTTGATGGTTGTGCCATCCATTTGTAACTTTGTTTAAAATCTTTTTCACAATCAAAACATTTAGATGGTTGTGCTAGGTGCATTTGAAAATTTTCGATACGAGTTTCGTTATTGGTATGTATAAATATCACAACCACTAATAACGCCACTCCGATGATTAAACTAAAAGATAATTTATTTTTCATTCCATATATACCATAATTATATTTTATTCATTCATATGAAAATGTAATATATGGTATTCCATATATACTAACAAAAAATATAACTACCATACACAAAAATGGAATATTACTAATATCATACTTATTGTTAGTATGAATGACTGATAATATTGAGAATAATAACATTATTCCAATTAAACTAATAAAACCATAAGATATTTCGTTTGTCATTTTAATATATCACAATTACATTTTTATTCGTCTTCATTTAACTTAATAAATAAATCCATATATGCATGTTTTAAATCACATAAGTAATTATCACAATGATGCATCGATATTGGACTTAAACCACCGAATCCAAATATTTTTTTAATGAAATCAAAAATCATATTACCTTCCCTATGACGATAATTATCCTTTGTTATGTATTTATCCTTAATAACATACCTTGGAAACAATAGATAATAATCAGGTAAGGGGGGCAATGTAGGAACAATATCTTCCTCATTTATAAACTGGATATTTGATTTCACAAGTTCAGAAAAATAAGCAACAAAATTTTTGTCACCTATTTTTGGACATCCGAATGTTACACAATTTATTGTAATGTCCTTGTGTTTGTCCATCAAATAAGCAGTCGCTAATGTCGCTGTTGCACCTCCTAAACTGTGTCCTGTTATGTATATCTTATCATTTGGATGCGAACTTACAAAATCCAATATATATTTTTCTACAATACATAATGATGTATCAAACGATTTCAAAAACCCCTCATGAACAAATATATCATCGTTTATGAATTCAACCTGTTTAATATCCAAATCATCTATTATTTCATGAATATCATGCGTTCCTTGATAAGATAATACCAATTTATCACTAAATCTAAAAAAACCCCAATGAACATCAACATCCAATTGTCCTATCTGAATATTACTTTTGTATAAATTTGGTCTTTTTTTCAAACGCCCAAGTAACTCGAAAAAATCCTTTTGAACACCATCACTATCATTCACGATATGTCGCTTATTATTAGTATTCATCATTTTTGACGTTGCGAGTTCGTATAACTTATCTACATATCTATCTGTTTGATATATTAAGTCTGATAAAACACAACAATCTAGTATGTTTTTCTGCTCGGAATAATGAAATAAATTACCCATGCTCATAATGTATATATCATACATTCACATTATTATATATCATTTGATAGAATAACAAAATATATAAAATATCGTGTTAAATATATTAAATTATTTTATTATATTAAATAAATCATAAAATGACAACAAATGAAGAAGACACATTAGTAGATCTAGACGATAATACACCAGTTGATGTAAATGAAGTTAATAAAAACGTTGAACAACAAAAAAAAAAAGAAAAAGAAATAAATAGTGCCTTAGGTTGTTTAAAATTAACAATTAACTATGATAATTTCAGCAAAAAAATTCAAGTATCATCAGTTAAAATAATGTACGAAAATGATACGACACATACAATAAAAAATCCACATGACGATATTTTTAAATATATCATTGAAGGACAGGATTTAGTTGAAAAGTTTTTTTATGAGAAATATGAAAATATACAAAAATGTAAAATCATGGGAAAACTTAGAGAGAACAATGATTTTTTTATAAAAAATCATATATCTGATATTAATAAATCTGAAATTTTAAATGTTGAGTTTTTCTTTAAATCTGGAAGTTTCCAATCAAAATGGAATAACATAGATATTTGTAGTTCAGATTATTATATGTTTATTGAAAAACTGTCGAACATAATCAAAAAATATTATAAAATAAAACATAAATCCAATGTTCTAGTTAAACCACCTGATCATCTGTATTTTGATCTAAAGGCTTTCGAATATTCTAAAGATATGGATTAACTATAAATTTTTTAGATACAAAATAATTAAATATTCTATCTGCACGTTTATTTGTTTTAGATAATAAATTGGAGTTTAAACTATATTTATTGGAAATCATATTATTAAATTTAATTCTATCTCCATCATTTAATATGAATATTATTTTATGAAAAATAATTTTTATATAATTTTTTATTTTTTGTTTATTATCAGAATTTAAGTTTTCAAATATATTTTTTCCAGATTTTTTTAAACCATCTACATCATTTCTAAATTCCTCGTCAAACTTATATAAATCCTTTGTAATAATTTTAACTGATTTTGACATTAATTTATTAAACTCTCCATTATCTTCAAAAATATTACGATGTTCGGATGGTAATATTTTATTTACACCATTAAGTATCGCACTTTTATTACCATATTTACTATTTTGAATATCCTGTTCTATTTGTAATTTCAATTTACGTAACTCCTTATCTTGTGATAAATAAGTATTTAATATGCTACTTAAACCTTCTTTATCATTATCCATTTCCGTAAACGTGATAGGTTTGATTTGAATATGCTTTATTTTAGTTGAAAGTTTGGGTATTGTACCTCCTTTTTGTTTCATATAATTTAATAACATGTGATATATTATTCAGATTTTCTCAAAATTCTATAATGTATAAATTGATACAATACACAATATTTATTTTTTATAAAATAAATATTATTTTTCAACATTCTATAATATTCAAAAATATGAATTTCGAACGTTTCAGATTTATAATTATTTTTATTGAAAATGTTATATTCTATAATATTAAAAATCTGAATTTCAAACGTTTCAAATTTATGATTATTTTTGTTGAAAATGTTATATTCTATAATATTTTTATTTTATGATTTTTAACGCATTTAAATTTCGATTATTTTTGTTGAAATAGTCCTATACTATAATATTTTATTTTTGGGATTTTAAACGCATTAAAATTTTAATAATTTTTGTTAAAAAAGATACATTCTATAATATTTAAAAATTTAATATTTTGACGCACTATAATTTTTGAATAAACTATTATTTCAATAAAATTAAAATAAAATTATCTCTGACTCCGAGACAAATAAAATAAATTATACTCGTAGTCAGAGATGTTTTAAAAGTATTGAAAAAATAGCAATTACTCTGACATCGAGACAAATTAAATAAATTACACTCGTAGTCAGAGATGATTGTAAAAGTATTGAAAAAATAGCAATTACTCTGACATCGAGACAAATAAAATAAATTATACTCGTAGTCAGAGATGTTTAAAAAATTATTGAAAAAATAGCAATTACTCTGACATCGAGACAAATTAAATAAATTACACTCGTAGTCAGAGATGATTGTAAAATTATTGAAAAAATAGCAATTACTCTGACAACGAGACAAATAAAATAATTTACACTCGTAGTCAGAGATGATTGTAAAATTATTGAAAAAATAGCAATTACTCTGACATCGAGACAAATTAAATAAATTACACTCGTAGTCAGAGATGATTGTAAAATTATTGAAAAAATAGCAATTACTCTGACATCGAGACAAATAAAATAAATTATACTCGTAGTCAGAGATGATTGTAAAATTATTGAAAAATATATTTTCATTTTTATCTCTGAACACGAGATAAATCATAAAACATATTTATCAAAAAATAATATCCAACTCCAAAAAAATCGAAAAAAATTTTTATTGAATCACAAAATCACCGTTTTCATGCGTTTTTTTCCATCAGAAATGAACGATATTATAACCCCGTAATATACCCCCTATGAGTTGATTTTTGAACTACTCGGAACTCAGAGACAATCATTTTTGAAATTAAAAATTTAATAAAATTTTCCCTCTGATATTCGAGTTGTATGTCCATATATGCGTACGTATGAACATATCATGTTTGTCTCCTATCTCGAGATAAACATGAAAAAATATATTTTCATTTTTATCTCTGAACACGAGATAAATCGTAAAACATATTTATCAAAAAACAATATCCAACTCCAAAAAAATCGAAAAAAAAATTTATTGAATCATAAAATCACCGTTTTCATGCGTTTTTTTCCATCAGAAATGAACGATATTATAACCCCATAATATACCCCCTATGAGTTGATTTTTGAACTACTCGGAACTCAGAGACAATCAATTTTGAAATTAAAAATTTAATAAAATTTCTCCTCTGATATTCGAGTTGTATGTCCATATATGCGTACGTATGGACATATCGTGTTTGTCTCCTATCTCGAGATAAACATGAAAAAATATATTTTCATTTTTATCTCTGACCACGAGATAAATCATAAAACATATTTATCAAAAAACAATATCCAACTCCAAAAAAATCGAAAAAAAATTTTATTGAATCACAAAATCACCGTTTTCATGCGTTTTTTTCCATCAGAAATGAACGATATTATAACCCCGTGATATACCCCCTATGAGTTGATTTTTGAACTACTCGGAACTCAGAGACAATCAATTTTGAAATTAAAAATTTAATAAAATTTCTCCTCTGATATTCGAGTTGTATGTCCATATATGCGTACGTATGGACATATCGTGTTTGTCTCCTATCTCGAGATAAACATGAAAAAATATATTTTCATTTTTATCTCTGACCACGAGATAAATCATAAAACATATTTATCAAAAAACAATATCCAACTCCAAAAAAATCGAAAAAAAAATTTATTGAATCACAAAATCACCGTTTTCATGCGTTTTTTTCCATCAGAAATGAACGATATTATAACCCCGTAATATACCCCCTATGAGTTGATTTTTGAACTACTCGGAACTCAGAGACAATCAATTTTGAAATTAAAAATTTAATAAAATTTTCCCTCTGATATTCGAGTTGTATGTCCATATATGCGTACGTATGGACATATCATGTTTGTCTCCTATCTCGAGATAAACATGAAAAAATATATTTTCATTTTTATCTCTGAACACGAGATAAATCATAAAACATATTTATCAAAAAACAATATCCAACTCCAAAAAAATCGAAAAAAAATTTTATTGAATCACAAAATCACCGTTTTCATGCGTTTTTTTCCATCAGAAATGAACGATATTATAACCCCGTAATATACCCCCTATGAGTTGATTTTTGAACTACTCGGAACTCAGAGACAATCATTTTTGAAATTAAAAATTTAATAAAATTTTCCCTCTGATATTCGAGTTGTATGTCCATATATGCGTACGTATGGACATATCGTGTTTGTCTCCTATCTCGAGATAAACATGAAAAAATATTTTTTAATTTTTATCTCTGAACACGAGATAAATCGCAAAACATATTTATCAAAAAACAATATCCAACTCCAAAAAAATCGAAAAAAAAATTTATTGAATCACAAAATCACCGTTTTCATGCGTTTTTTTCCATCAGAAATGAACGATATTATAACCCCGTGATATACCCCCTATGAGTTGATTTTTGAACTACTCGGAACTCAGAGACAATCATTTTTGAAATTAAAAATTTAATAAAATTTTCCCTCTGATATTCGAGTTGTATGTCCATATATGCGTACGTATGGACATATCGTGTTTGTCTCCTATCTCGAGATAAACATGAAAAAATATATTTTCATTTTTATCTCTGAACACGAGATAAATCATAAAACATATTTATCAAAAAACAATATCCAACTCCAAAAAAATCGAAAAAAAAATTTATTGAATCACAAAATCACCGTTTTCATGCGTTTTTTTCCATCAGAAATGAACGATATTATAACCCCGTAATATACCCCCTATGAGTTGATTTTTGAACTACTCGGAACTCAGAGACAAACATTTTTGAAATTAAATTTTCAATAAAATTTCTCCTCTGATATTCGAGTAGTATGTTCATATGCGTACACATGGACATATCGTGTTTGTCTCCTATCTCGAGATAATTTTTAATAAAACGCTAATGATGTTTAGACCAAACTTATCTCGGAATTACCGAGATGTATATACATGTACGTATGGATATGTTTCTCGTATTCAGAGACAAAATGTAATTTAAAAACTATTTTAAAATGACTCTGAATACGAGATAAATGACTTTTTACACAAATTGACTCGTATATGGAGACAAAATTACCAAAATATAAATACATATCAAAAATATATATCTCTGAATACGAGATAAATATTTAGGTGTGGTCTCGTAATCAGAGATACTCTAAAAAAATAATTTTACGATTTTAAAAAAAATGATTCGGAAATACGAGTATCAATAAATTTTTTTTGTTTTTTTTTATTCCATCTTCGTATATGTAATAAATTTTTTTTGTCTCGTAAAATTTTGGAAAAAAATAAAAAAAATAAAAAGTGCATTTTTCCGCTCGGTAAAAAATGCAAAAAAAAATGTTACCGTTTTGAAAAAAATGTCCCGAGACAAAAAAAAAATGTTACCGTTTTGTAACCACTTGTTACCAAATGTTACCACTTTTTGGTAACATTTTTTTTCGTGATTTTTAGCGAGACAAAAAACGTTTTTTTTTCGAAAAAATAAAAAAACCGTGTCTCGGAGAAAAAATGCCAAAATCACGATTTGGAAAATGAACCTCGCAGTTGGGATCAGGCACACCCATCATAGGCTTAACGCATTAGGGTTATTCGACAAAAAACGCCACATCTCAGGAGAAACGTAAAGAAAAAAAGGCGTTTTTTCGGGTTTTTCGTACACGTGCACTACCCTTAAAATGCGTACCTGGATGATCCCGTAAAAAAAACCAAAATGATTGATTTTGGTTTTAGGCGCGGGAGTCTCAGTTTCCGCAAGTAGCCGGCCTCCGCACACGTAGCACCCCTGAGCACAGATTCTTAAAACGCCTCATGACTTGGGTCATGCGATAACCAAAATGGACTGATTTTGGTTATTAAGCGCGACTCGGAAAGGCGTGTGCGATGTTTCACTATAATAACCCGCGTTGGTTTTATCCTGTGAGGCTCTGGTGCGTAAGCCAACGGATGACGCATATTTATTATGTGCGTATTATGCACGTATGAACATATATTCACAGCACAAATCGACGGTTGGACAAATCGATGAAAAAACTCACCTTTGCGATTACACACGCAAATATATATACACATGTATGTGTGGGCTAACGTGCCGTGTGGGTTCATATTGACGAATGTTTATCTACGTTCTAATACGCAAGTCATGTGTGCGGTTAGAGTTACGCTAATGTGCCGGTCGGGGTGTATACCGCCTAATAGGGCTTCGCTAACGCACGGGCGAGGTGCGTATCGCCCCTAGGAATATTTGGGGCAAGTGACCAAATATTTCCTGCACCTAGGCGTAGCGATCACACACTGAAGGACGCATAACGTACGTGATCGCTACGCCTAGGAATAATTTGGGGCAAGTGACCAAATTATCGCGTCACACTTGGGTCATGACTCAAGCATGATCCGTACATACGTGGATAAAGAGGTTGTCGAGCACATCTGGCTGACTGGGCGGGGGATGTGCGTAAATGCGTCGATCGGAATGAGTACGGTAGGGCATGACCCATATCTGCGAGGTTCATTTGCCAAATCACGATTTTATAATATTTTCTCCGAGATACATAATTTATTTTTTTTTATATTTTTCCTATGTTTTTGTCTCGCTAAAAATCCAAAAAAAAAATGTTACCAAAAAGTGGTAACATTCGGTAACAAACGGTTACAAAACGGTAACATTTTTTTTTTGTCTCTGACATTTTTTTTCAAAACGGTAACATTTTTTTTACATATGTTTTTACGAGACAAAAAAAGCGTTTTATGAAAAAGTCGTTTTTTTACGAGACAAATTGATTTTTCCAACAACACATGATTTCAAAAATCATGATTTTTTCGAAAAAATCAAAAAAAATGCCAAAAAACAAATATATGAAACTTTAAAAAATGAAGATTTTTTGAAAAAAATGAAAAATATAACAAAAAAAGATGTTACCAAAAAGTGGTAACAGAATGGTAACGCTTTATTCCATATACGTTATATGTAATAATATTCCATCTAACTATATGTAATTATTTTATTCCATATAACCTATATAGAATATTATTTCATCTAAGTAGATAGAAAAAAATTATTATATCTCGGTAGATATAATTAATTCTATCTTCATATATGTAATAATTTTTTATTCTATCTTTGTATATATAATAATTTTTTTTATTCTATCTATTGATATGGAATAAATGGGATTATTCTCTACTGATATATGTAATATTCCATATATCGGTAGAGAATATTATATATCAAGAGATAGAATATTCTATATAAATATATAGAATAAATAGTATTATTCCATATATTTATATAGAATATTCCATATAAATATATAGAATATTCCATCTTTTAATATATAATATGTCATCCAAACATATAGAATATTCCATATATTCAGATAGAATACATCATTATTCCATATATTGACATATAATATTACATTCTTGTAATAGAAAAAAATGTCCAAAAAAAGACGTTTTTTTGCTAAAAAACGTGTTACCATTATGTTACCACGTTTTGGTAACATAATTCTATCCAAATATATGGAATAATCGTGTTACCATTTTGTTACCACTTTTTGGTAACATTTTTTATTTCATCTCATAGGATAGAAAAATGTTACCATTTTGTTACCACTTTTTGGTAACATTTCATCTCATAAGATAGAAAAGTCTGTTACCATTTTGTTACCACTTTTTGGTAACATTTATTCCATATTTTTATATATAATAACACTGTTACCATTTTGTTACCACTTTTTGGTAACATTTATTCTATATACGTAATATGGAATAAACATGTAATTTTTACCTAAAAATACTATTATTTCACTTTTTATCACCAATATTTCGTTTGAAATCACTGTTATTTCATTAAAATATAGTAATTTATTTCATATACATATATAGAATATACCATATAATCATGATTTTTTCTATATATGTATATAGAAAATTAACGATATATTGTTATAAAAATAACAAAATATACTTTTCCATATATCAATATAGAAAAAATTATAATTTACAATGACATAAGTATGTTTTCCATATCATGTATATAGAATAAATTAATAAATTGTATTACATAGTTATTTATTCTATATCAATAACATAGAATAATTATATTTTCCATATCATGTATATAGAATAAATTAATAAATTGTATTACATAATTATTTATTCTATGTCAATAACATAGAATAATAATAATACCAATAAATATTCTATATACCATATATAGAATATTTTTTCGAAAACACACGATTGGATGTAACCAAAAAGTGGTAACATGGTTACAACCTTGAAAGTAACTTTTTGTCTCCATATGTGTTGTCGATTTTATTACACATGCCCCAAAATTTTTTGGTTTTGTCCCTACCAAGAGGATAATATGCTTTTTCTTTTTCATATGGATAATTCCAATCAAATAAATCTCGGATTGTATGTGGTGCATTTTTTAAAACATTGTCATTTTTATCATATTTTTTTTCTATGATTTCATTAATTTCAGTTTTTATATTTATCAACGCATCACACAAATAATTTAAATTATCAATACTTTCGGATTCGGTAGGTTCAATCATCAAACATTTATTGACCGGCCATGACATCGTCGGTGGATGGATTCCATAATCGATTAATCTCTTCGAAATGTCGTTTTCCGTCAATCCAGTATTATTCAAAATCCCAAAAAGATTTATTATTAATTCGTGTGCAACAAATCCATTTTTATCAGTGAATGTTATGTCATAATAAGAATTCAACTTATTTTTTATATAATTTGCATTAAAAACTGCTTTCGAACTAATTTCATCAAATCGATTAATATTATTTTTAATATAATCCAAACTTATTAAATTCGCCATTGTATTTCCGTTTATCGAACCGCTTACCCTTCCAATACTATTTTTATACAATTTATCATCGTTTGGTAAATATTGATATAATTCTCCTTTTACACATAATACACCAACGCCGGGTCCTCCACCTCCATGCGGAACAACAAATGTTTTATGCAAATTTATATGCATCATATCAAATCCAACATCATTGGGTTTTAACTTACCAACCCATGAATTCATATTTGCACCATCCAAATATATTAAACCTCCAATCGATTTTATTGCTTTTATTATTTCGTCAATCTGATCATCAAAAAATCCATATGTGCTAGGATGTGTTATCATTAATCCCATTATTTTATTTTTGTGAATATCAATATTTTCTTTTAAATCTTCCATATCCAATTTTCCATTTTTTAAATGCTTGATAATAACTATTTTACACCCAGCAACATTTACACTCGCAGGATTCGTTCCATGTGCAGAATCAGGAATTAACATTATATCCCTTTCAAAATTAAAATATTTTTTCATTATTAATAATGCTGTCAATTCAGAATGAGAACCAGACATCGGTTGAAGTGAAACACCCCTGAAACCCGTCAATTCTTGCAAATGATGTTTTAAATTATTCATCTCGGATATTAAGTTGGATTTTGATACGTTGGTTATATATGGATGAATATTCATATTTGTTCTATTTATTACATTTATCGATCCATGTGGATTATATTTCATAGTGCAACTTCCCAATGGAATCATTCCATCAGATAAACAAAAATCTTTTTTTTCCAATGATTTAATATATCTCATAAATTCCAATGGATTATATTCATAAATATTAAAAATATCATCATTTAAAAAATTATTTGTATCACGATAAATATTATATCCATTTTTATAATTATTTTTATATATTTTATTTAATCTTACCATTTTAATTAATTTTTCAATATGGAATTTATCATGAATATCAGTGACAGTTGCTGTCTGTAAATCATCGTTATGATAATACATATCGTGATGTTCTTTTGAACGAGTATTTACCGTAATACTATCCAAAAACATTTCCTTGTCAATACCCAGTTTAGATGATAATGTTTCTCTATGTTCCTTGAAAATTATATTACTTTTATTTATTAATCCATTTTTACCATAATACATGCACCAACCAACCATATAATTAGTTATCAATGCTTGATTAGTACATATATTGGATGTTGCATTAAATTTTTTTATATGTTGCTCCCTCGTTTGCAACGCTAATCTGTATCTATCATCTCCATAAATATCTTTTGAAATATTTACTATCCTTCCAGGTATCAAACGCAATAAACTATCATCAACCGCAAAATAACCACCATGAGGACCCCCCAAAAATAACGGAATACCCATTCTCTGAATGTTTCCAATTGCTATGTCAGCACCAAGTTCCTTATGCGATTTTAGATGCAAATGATGCATTAAATCACCTGATATTGTTACTAAACAATTTACCTCTTTTTTTATGTTATTTATCCAATTATAATTTTTATTAATAAATCCATATTTATCTGAACTAAAAACAATAATATTTATTATATTGTTTTTTACAATACCTTGCTTGTCAATATTATCATTTATATCGCTATTACTAGCACAAAAATCAACATAACATATCGATATATTTTGATGTTTAAATATTAGTTCATTATAGGTTGATATAACGGCTTTTAGATTATTAAATAGATTTGAATCTATCAATACGTATTTTGTTCCTTCCATTTTTTTATTTTTTGCTATAGATAGACGCACGGCTTCAAATAAACTGTGACTATGATCCAATAAACCACCGTTGCTAATACCTAACCCAGTTACGTTTTCTATGAATTTTTGATATAAAAAGTTAAATTCTAACCGTCCTTGAGATATTTCAGATTGATATGGTGTATATGCCGAATACCATTTAGAGTTTCTGAATATCTCATCATGAACCAGTGGACAGAATTTATTCAAATAATAATCCTGTCCAATGTAATGAAAACATCTAACAAATTTACTGACTTTCAATAATTTATTAAATATTTTCATTAATTTTATATTACTATAATACAAAATTTTTATTTAATTATAAACTAGAATTTTTATAAACCGTAAAATAATACATACTGTTTTTTAAATAATCAATTGAATTATGAACCACATCTTTCACACTATTTGATTGATACCTACCTATCTCATTCTCTTCATCGCTATCTTCTTCCTTTTCCATATAATTATCCCTATCCTTTTTCTTGATAATTTTGACATCCGAATTAGAAACCATGATATAATCATTAGTAAAAATTGGTGAATTATCAATTTTATTTTTCTGAATTTTAGTATTTGTTATAGGAATTGGTTTGGTTTTTGATGAATAATAATCTTCCATATACGATAAATTACCATCATAAATACCAGATTCTACGTCATTTTCGTTGCATAAATTAACGTTTTCATGCAATTTACTATCCATAATTTCTACAAAATTGTTAGATTTTTCACGTTTTTTTACATAATTATCGGAATCAATATTTTCAAAATTCATAGATTTTTCACGTTTTTTAACGTTTTTTTCGGAAATTCGTTTGTCGATATTCTCGATTTTTTCACGATTTTTAACGATTTTTTCGGAAAATTGATTGTCAAAATTCTCGATTTTTTCATAGTTTTTTGCGTTTTTTTCGGAATCATTTTCGTCTTTTTTGCGTTTGAATTTCAAAATATTTTCTTCTATATCATCATTTTTTTTACCCAATTTATTGGAAATCATATTTTTAAACTTATAGAAACTTCGCATAATTTTATTTTTTTCAATATTTTCATCTTCACATTTTGATTGAATATTAGTAACTTTTGAATCTTCTTCAGAAAACCATGGATGATTTATGAAGTCGTCCCAATCTATCCTTTCGGATGGATTTTTACACAATAATGATGTCAATAACGATATGGCTTCACTTGATATATCAAATGATTGTGGTATGGTTACTGCATTATTCTCAATATTGTTCAATAAGTCCAAAATATTATGTGCATCATATGGACGTTTTCCAAATAACATTTGATATAATATAACGCCCACTGACCATAAATCGGATTTGGTGGTATATTTTTGTTTTTTCATTATTTCAGGAGCCATATATAAAGGTGTTCCACACAACGTTTCTACCATGTTATCGGTCTCAAAATGACGTGCAAATCCAAAATCTGCAATTTTTAACTCTCCCTTATCATTTATCAATATGTTATGTGGTTTTAAATCTCTATGAAATATTTTATTATTTATTAAATATTTTAATCCATCACGTATTTGTTTCATGAAATATAATGCATACTTTTCTTTCATAGCCCTACCTTTCAAAAATTGACTCAAATCTCCTTTATTACAAAATTCAGTAATAATATATATATTACCACCGTTTCTATCATATACCACATCAAATGTGTTTATGACATTCGGATGATCTAATTTTTGACATATTTTAATCTCTTTTCGAATTCTTTCTCCTACCTTTTTAATAGTATCGATTTCTATTTTTTTTATAGCAACAATACCACCACATTTATCCTTACCTGAATAAACACTACTAAATGCACCTTTTCCAATTCTTTTAGGATTAATAATATAATCACCTATCACACAATTACCATTAATCATACATATAGTTACATTACATTATTTTTCTTTATACGTGGATAAAAAAATTGATGTCAAAATATCCTATGATATATATTGTATCATTACTACAATGGTATATTTCATAGAAACAAATTTATTACTTAAACTTTATAACAAAAAAAAAAATTTTACTTTTATCGACCATAAATGGAAAGATGATTATCTACATCATGGACATAAAAATTCATTTGGTATCGTGATTACGTTAAATGACGAATGTTGGACGACATATCATTTTTATGTTGATTATGATGGAAAAATGTCCATGAATATTCGTGATAAAGGAACATGGACGGATTTGACACAATACTTAGAATCATGCACAAAATATATGGTACGTGGTTGTATATCTACTTATGATGAAGCAGTCAGTGCATTCAATATTAAACAAGTATGCACATAGACAATTTTTTTATAAAATAAAAAAATTGATGTAAAAATATCTTGAATCATATTGTTATAATTGCATTGATATTTAGCATAATAAATATAAAACATAATGGGGCTTCTAGATGATTTTACACAAGAAATAAGTTCTGTTGTTGTTGCACCAAGCGACAACGACTCGTGGAGTGATGTCGTTTCATGGGTCAACAATGATTGGATTAATGTTACAGGTGTTAATCCTACTACTACATACAGTTGGTAAGGCGTTTTGAGTATTATTAAAGGAATTGGCGGTTATCTGTTAGTTTCACTTATTTTTTTTTAAAAAAAAATTGATGTAAAAATATCTTGAATCGTATTACTATAATTGAGTTTTTGTCGTTTTGCAAATAAACGATGTGTAGTACTGGAAAGAATTTTATCGACAATGATAACCTTGAGGGGTTTTTCAAGAACATAAATCGTTTTTTTCTGACGGAAGTTAGGGAAGATGGTTTTGATTCAAACGGTTCCACGAATTGGTTGGGTAAGTTTGTGGTGACAAACTCAAATTCTGCTACAAGATACGAATATTATTCGGACATTCATGGGGAATTTACGTATGTCAAGGATGATTCGTGGGAATGGAAACATTCTAACGGACATTTAAGATATTGCGATAAACACGCTTGTCAGGAAATGGGAACTGTGAAAGACATTGTGGATCGTTTTCATGTCGAAAAGTTTTTTCAAGACTGATTTTTAATTGAACGAAAATATTATTAAAGGAATTAGCGGTTATCCGTTAGTTTCACTTATTTTTTTTTTGAAAAAATTGATGTAAAAATACTTTGAATAGTATTAATGTAATTGGATAAATGTTTACCGTAACAAACATAAAAATGGATAAGGAAGACGACAATCATTTGACACGAGAGAATGCTATCAAATCACTATGTGAGTTGTTAGGTGTAATATCAACACAAAATGTGTTTTGCACTGAGAGTCCAAATGGTATTAGTTTGGGAATGGATGTCGGAGAATGGAGTGGATATTTTATTGTCATGGATTTCTTCAGTCTATCGTGTAAATTCTTCAGTTTTTACGGTAGCGAAGGTGACGAGTATTGTCTAGAATATACAAAATCAAGAACGTTCGAATCAAGAGAAGAATATGGTAAATTTTGCCGTAGCCAAACTATTGTGTGCGATGGGAATTTACTCAGGAAATGCCCCAGAACTTGTGAAAGTATTATAGATATTTTTAATATCAAGAACCTTAGCATGTTGTGATAGACACAATAATTTACGACTAACATTAAAGGAATTAGCGGTTATCCGTTAGTTTCACTTATTTTTTTTTACTAAAAAAAATTGACATAAAAATATCTAGAAACGTATTACTACAATTGCATTGATGTTTAGCATAAGAAACATAAAATAAGTTTGGCAAATAAAGAACAAGACAATCATATGTCCGAAGGAATGGATGCTACTAGTTCGTTACGTGAATCGTTACATGTACAACCATTACAACTTGTGTTCTACACTAGATTACCTGATGGTATTAGTTCCGATTTGTGTGTCGAAAAGTGGATCGGACATTTTATCGTAATGAATTTACTCAATAAGTCATGCAAAATTTACGGTTACCATGGTGATAATGGTGGAGGCTATGTTTTGAAACATACCGAAACAAGAACATTTAATTCATTCGGAATGTATTCAGATTTTTGTCGTTGTTCAACGTTCGAATTTGACGGATTACATGAACGTAAATATAAGCAAACTTGTAAAAGTATTGTGGATTTCTTAGGTATCGAAAGACTTGGTATGGAGGAGGACTCTGAATAGAAAACACATAAATAATTAAAGGAATTAGCGGTTATCCGTTAGTTTCACTTATTTTTATTTTTTACAAAAAAATTGATATTAAAATGTCCGAAATATATTTTATAAATATTATTATGGATATAACATTTCGTGAAAAATTTAATATTAAAAATAATGTAGATATTTATATTACTAATTGTTACGCAGGAGAAATTTTATCCAATGGAAAAGTCGGATATTGGCATGGCGAAATAATTATAATGAATTATGAACATAAACTATACAAGGAATATTCATATATGGCAGATATTAACGGAGATTTTGAGTGTTATTACAATCGAACCGCCACTTTTGAAACTACAAATAAATATAATATATTTTGCAACGAATATAATAAACATGTTCCACGTTATACTTGCGAAAGTATCGTAGCGAAATTTGATATTAAAAATATCATTGGAGATATTGATGAAGACAATGATGAAGACAATGATGAAGACAATGATGAAGACAATGATGAAGACAATGATGAAGACAATGATGAAGACAATGATGAAGACAATGAAGAATATAATATTTAATTTAATTATTTGCAATAATTTCTTTTATTTTTTGATAATAATTATTTGCAATTTTTGGATTCACGCCAGTAGAAATATAATGACACATATCTTTATTGACAGATTCGTTCATTAGTTCAACCATTAATTTTTGAAGTTCTTGTGTTTCCATTTCACATATTTTATTTTTAGTTTCATTAGATAATGGAGATTGTCCATATTTAGATGTACACACATAATAATACTCAATTGTCTTAATAATTTTATCTCTACTATCAATTTTATTAATATCCGACTTTATTTTTTCATATGCATTATTGAAATTAGGTTGTGTCATTTTATTATAATTTATTATAATAAATTGTTTATATATATAAAATTTATTTAATTTTACGAACCGCAACTCTCACAATCAGGGTTATCTCTCAAACAAGATTTAATTGTCTCATTTGGTTTAACGCTCTGAACATGTGGTTCTTTTGCCGTATTATATTTAGGATCAACCGTAAATTGTTGTGCTTTTACAACGGGTTGTGTTCTTAAATAATATTGACCCGTTTTGAGTCCTTTTTTCCATGCATACATGTGCATACTAGTTAGCACATTTTTAGTAGGATTTGGTAAAAATAAATTCATACTTTGACTTTGATCGATGTATGCTCCCCTATCGGCAGCCATGTCAATCACACGTTTCATTTTTATCTCCCAAACCGTTTTATATAACGCTTTTATATTATCAGGAATTTCACTTATATTTTGAATACTTCCTTCATTAGCCATAATTTTATATTTCATATCATTATTCCAAATATTCAATTCAATCAAATCATTCATTAAATATTTATTAATTATTAAGAATTCACCTGCTAATGTTCGTCTTGAATACATGTTACTATGAATAGGTTCAAAACATTCAAAATTTCCTAAAATTTGACTTGTTCCTGCCGTAGGCATAGGTGCAACTAACAAACTATTCCTAACACCATATTTTGCGATATTTTCTCTTAATGTTTTCCAATCCCATTTATCGGTATCTTTAACACCCCACATGTCGTGTTGTAATATACCTCTACTTACTGGGCTTCCTTTGTTCCATAAATAACTATCATATGCACCACATAGATGTGTTCTGGTTAGTTCTTCTTCGGTAAATTTACTTTTTTTCAATAATTTGCTCATTTGTTTTTTAATAACTTTATCATCACTATTCATTTCACTCAATTGTTTATATTCTAAAATTTCAGTTTCCCTATCTTCAGCACATTCACAACTCGATTCTAAACTTGCGTGATAAATAGTTTCAAATATATCGATGTTTAACTGTCTTGCTTCATCACTTTCAAATGAATATCTTAACAAACTAAATACATCCGCCAATCCTTGAACACCAATACCAATCGGACGATGTCTAAGATTACTATTTTTGGCTTCTTCAACAGGATAATAATTAATATCAATTACTCTATTAAGATTTTTTGTAACTATTTTAGTAACTTCGTGTAATTTTTTAAAATCGTATTTCTTATCTTTTACAAAACTTGTTAAATTAATAGATGCTAAATTACAAACTGCGATTTCATCAGGTGCAGTATATTCCATAATTTCAGTACATAAATTACTGCTTTTAATAGTTCCCAAATTTTCGTGATTGGTTTTTTTATTAACTGCGTCCTTATAAAGCATATATGGTGTTCCAGTTTCTATTTGTGCAATGAGTATTCTATCCCATAATTTTCTAGCATCCATTTGTTTAATAAATTTTCCTTCTTTCTCGTATGATGTATATAATTCTTCAAATTCATCTCCATAAACGTCACTTAAACCTTTACAAACATCAGGACACATTAAAGACCATTTTCCGTTTTCATCAACTCGTTTCATAAACAAATCAGGAATCCACAATGCATAAAATAAATCTCTTGCAATTTGACTCTCGTCCCCATGGTTCTTTTTCATTTCTAAGAAACTCTCAATATCTCCATGCCAAGGTTCTAAATATATCGCCCAACTTCCTTTACGACGACCACCACCATTCATTACCAAACCTGACGATGTGGTGAAATTGTGATGATCGTCATCATCTACTTCAATATCTATCACACGTCCATCATAATTTTCAACAAATTTAACATTATCCACAGGACTATACATAAAACCTTCATATTCAAAAAATGTAAATGATTCACTTGATTTAATGTTATCAAATAATGAACAAATTATTTCTTTTTTAGGTATTTCTAATGTGTATTTAAATAAATTTTTGGATATAAGTGTAGTCATACCATAAATTAAAATACCCAATCTCATTAACATATACCTCACACTTTCATAAACATTTACAGAAAATGTTTTTATGAAAATATTATGTTCATTATCAGAAAATATTGATGATTCTATCATACCTTTTATAAATTGTAAAATTTTGTTTTTGGGTAAATGTAATATTTGTTTCATCACATGTTTTTCATTTTTACCACGATATATCATTTCATTCGTAAATTTGAAATTGTTGTTCGGAGCGAATTCTAATTTATGTTGATAATCGTGATTTTCACTATATTCTATTCCAATTTTATATAAATAATTTTTGACAAATTTAACTGTATCTCTAAAAATAGTATTAAACTCAATTGAAATCATATCCGAAACATTACCGCTTCCAATAAGTATTCCATACATTCTACAATCTTCTTCAGAATATTGTTCAATATCTTTTTCATATTTAGGAATTGGAAAACCTACTAAATCATGAACATTGATTTTTTCAACTTCCAAAAAATCTGGAGTTATTATTTTATATTTTAATTTATTAATAATATTATCATTATTAGTTTCATCATTGCGAATCACCCATAATGGATGCATATTAGTTAAACATAAATTAGCAACTGCATGTTTTATTTGTAACGAATATAATTTACCTTGACAATTACTATTTAAAACTTTTCCAATTTTATGCATATTTCCATCATCAGCAATAATTTTATCACCAATTACAATATCCTTGATTTCCTTGGGTCCGTCCTTAGTATAAACAATACTTCCTGGCAATAAACATTGATCACAATATACGGCAGCGTTATTAAACACCTTTAACATAGGAACAATACCATTACTAACACCATTCGTTCCTCTAATATGAGAACCTTTGGCTCTTACATTATGAATATGCAAACCAATACCTCCTGCCCACTTACTAATTAAAGAACACTGTCTTAATGTCGAAAAAATACCTTCAATACTATCACCATTAATGTCTTTACCACCAGCCATAGGTACTAAAAAACAACTGCTTAGTTGTGGTCTAGTCGTTCCCGCATTAAATAAAGTTGGAGTAGCATGTGTAAAATATTTGTTTGACATCATATGATATGTTTCAATACCTTTTTTTATGTTTTCTCCATGAATACCTATGGCTACTCTCATCCACATATGTTGAATTCTTTCAACAGGTTCATTATGAACGGATATTAAGTAATTACGTTGAAGCGTTTTGAAACCGAAATAATCATAATAAAAATCTCTACCATAATCAATCTCTTCTTCTAACTCTTTTTTGTGTTTTCTTATAATCTCAAAAAAATCTTTGGAAACTAATGGTGCATTTTCACCATTTACATCGATAAAATCATGTAATATTTTCATAGCACGATAAAAACTTTTGGGTGTGTTTTTTTGATGATTACTTATCGATACTCTACCTGCTAACATACCATAGTCAGGATGTTCAGTACTAAAACTCATTGATGTTTCGGCACTCAATTCGTCAATCTGTGCAGTTGTTACACCACTAAATAGACTTTCAATTACCCTTTGACTCACTTTTATCGGATCAACATTTAAACTATTTGATAAATTTTTTAATCTTTTGACAATCTTATCAAAACTTACCTCTTCCTCATCACCATCACGTTTTATAACACGCATGGATACTGGGTTCAAACTTGGACTTCCTATTTTTGATGACATACTTATTTATAATATACTATACTATCTTAATATTATAAATCAATTTTTTTTTATATTTTTATAAAAATAATGAATTTAGTCAAGTAACACATATGTGTTATTTGAGATATTTTCTATAAAATAGAAAAATATGCTATAAACTAATTTGGTTAAATAGAATTTTTTAATAAATGATTCGAAAAAATATAATACACCATAACAAATGATAAAAAATTGATTTGAATAGACTAAAAGTACATGTACATAAGTAAATTAAAAATGGATATTAAACCTCAACTAGAAAATAAAATAATTAAGATCAATTATAAAAAACTTTACAATAACGAAAAAGAAAAACGAGAAAATGTAGAAAAAAATTTGAAAGATAAAAATAAAGAAATTGAGAAACTAAAAAAAAATATTGACGAAAAAAATAAAGAAATGAAAGAAGTTAAAAAAAAATTATTATCATATACAAATAGTGATGCTGCTAAGGATGGTTATAAAGAAGAAAATTTGATATGTGATGATCTCAACAAAAATAACGAATTGAGACCATTAGTTGAAAAATTTCTAGGGAATGATTATGACCATTGTTCAAGAGTAAATGGTAATTGTAAGTGTGATATACAATCCGCAAACAAATTTATTAAAGCACAAGTAAAAAAATATAAAAATAGACAATTTCAACAATTGGATAGACATTATGTTGATAATTTAATTAAACACGTTCCTGAGTTAGAAAATATATCTTTGATATTGAAAGATTTATGTGAATATCCACTTTTGTCTAATGGTATTTTAATTGATAAGGATAAATCAATAAAAAAATTATGTTTGTCTAATTATTCAGAATCCGTATTGGAAAATTTTATTGATAATTTGAACAAACATAAAAATAAAATTTTGGATTATGCGTTTTTCGGAACAAATCTAGATACACAACCAAAATATTTATTTGCAGTTGAATATGTTGATAATAAAAGAAGTAAAATAGTATTGTGTAAAATCAAGGATATTATGGAATATTTGGATAATTGTTGTTTTAAAATAACGAAAAGGAAAACGGTGATCACATTGGGTGATGATAGTATTATATCCCTGCAAAGAAAGGGAGGAGATGGAGGAAAAAAAAGTAGTAATCAATTACAAATTAAGATAACATTGAGTAAATTACTAGATAAAGTAGAACATATACAACATATTTTATAAGTTGTTTATGAGTTCTTCTATTACATTTACAACTATGCTATTTCCAAGATAAAATAACATATTTTTTTTGTTTTGCAAGGAAGCATATTTATATGATGGATCAAAACCAAACATTTTCAGTGTTTCTTTTACGCTTAATGTTCTTATTTTTCCATTAAAATCATATAATCCTGTTTTTGCACCGGGACCACCAGAAGAAGCACAAATAGTGGGTCCGCATTTCGATGTGTCATATACACGTTCTCCTTGTCTACCACCCTTTCCTGTTTCTTTATTGATTAGTTTATATTTCATCATACTTTTACCGTCACATTTTTCTAATCGATATTTTGCTTCATAATCAAAATAATTAGTAACACTATTATCTATAATTGTTGAAACAGGAACTATTGTATTATTTATTTCTTTAAATATGTAATTAGTGTTTTTGTTACAAATAATATATATGCGTTGTCTCGATTGTGGAGAGTTATAATATTTAGAATCAATAACTTTGTGGCTAACATTATATCCGCGTTGTTCTAGTTCGTTTTTGATGATTTTAAATGTTTCTCCTTTATTGATCGTATGAAGATTTTTCACGTTTTCAAGCATTAGTGTATCAGGTTGTTTTTTGTCGATGATTTCCAATATTTTATAGAACAAATTACCTCGATTTTCGTCTTGAAAACCTTTTTGCTTACCCGCAATACTAAATGGTTGACATGGGAAACCTGCACATAGTATATTAAAATCAGGCATGGTGTTTATATTTATTTCATTAATGTCACCACTTGGTTTTATTCCATAATTTTCTTCATATACTTTTCTTATGCCACTATCTATATCACATGCTAAAACACAAGTATATTTTATGTTATTTTGTAATTTATTATGTCTATCGAACGCTGTATGAAATGCACCCAAGCCACAAAACAAATCAATATAATTAACTTCGTTATACATGATGTTTGTATAAATATAAATATAAATATATTTATAAATTCAAATCAATTTTTTTTAATTATTTCAAGATTTGTCATAAATAAATTTTATATTATCATTGATATATTTATCATTTCCATTGATTTCTATTGATGTTCTACATAATGGACACGTTTTATTATATTTATTGGTTTCAATCCATTTGTTGATACATCCTAAATGAAAATAATTTTTGCAAGTACTAGAACATTGATATGTCTCATCATCCTTAGTTATTTCATCGAAACATATTGGACAATCATCAACATCGTCACGTTCGGTTTTTTTCTTGGGTTTTTTCTCGATTTTTAACCTTGCCATAAGACTATCACGAACAATTTTTAAATGGTCTTTATCCCATAAATGAGGACTTACACATAAATTTTGTGCCATAGTAGTTTCTTGTGCAACTTTTCCAACAACAAACAACAGATGCTTACAAAAATTTCCTCTTGTAAGATGATCGGGACAACTACAACTAATATTTTCTTTTTCGAATAATTGTTCATATACATTTAACGATGAACCTCTTACACTTGTTACTATTCCATTCTTCTTTTTCTTAGAAGCATCTAATAAATATATTTTTTCATTTATCGCACGATAGTATCTTTGCATTTACATATATAACATAAAAAAATTGATTTAATATTTTGATAATGTTATTTAACATGTACAAGAATGAGTAACTGGAACGAATCAAATCTAAAAAATATAATATATGATAAATCATATGATGAGTTTTTTCAATCACAATTTAATGAAAAATATTTTGAAGTATTACAAGAATTTATCACTAAACAATGTGAAAAATACAAAACTAAACAACGAAAAATTTTTCCACCAAGAGAACTTGTTTATAATGCTTTTAATTTAGTTAAATTAGAAGATATTAAAGTGGTAATAATTGGACAAGATCCATATATTAGAGAAAATGAAGCCATGGGTTTGTCATTTTCTGTTCCTAAAACAACTAAAATACCACCAAGTCTTAAGAATATTTTCAAAGAAATGGAAAACGATCCTGATTTGGATTTTACCACACCATCACATGGTGATTTGACTACATGGGCGAACCAAGGCGTTTTGATGTTAAACGCATCGCTAACAGTTCTTGAAGGAGAAAGTAACTATCACGCTAAATATTGGAAAGAATTTACTAATAATTTTATTTCATATATTACCAATAAACGAGAAGGTTTAGTTTTTTGTTTATGGGGAAATTTTGCTAAAACTAAGGAAAAATTTATTAATAATCCTGAAAAGCAACATATTATCAAAACCGCACATCCAAGTCCATTAAGCATCGCAAACGAAGGAAACACACCCGAAAAAAAATGGTTTGGTAATTATCAATTTAGTAAAATTAATGATTATTTAGATGAACCAATCAATTGGAATTTATAATGTTTCAAACAGATTTTGATACATAATAAATCCATGCATCTTCACAATATTTATAATATTTTTCAATATTCCAATCGTAACTGGTTAAAGCAAATGATGGATTTACTTCAACTATTGACCATTTATCATGGGTTGAATCCGACACACACCCAATATCAATAACACAAAAATCATATGGATTTATTTGTAAAACTTTATTTATAAATTCTTGAGAAGGAACAACTGACTTTGCTTTACTTGGATCAATAAGTAATTCAGTTGATTCTACCATACCATATAATTTTTTATGTCCAATAAATAATCTATATTCATTAACAAAATTGACAAGACTAGAATAATAAACATTATCATCATCATTTATATTTTTCTCCTTAAAATCATCCACCATAAATTGTATATCATAGTTTGTTTTAATTATATGTGCTTCGAAACTTTTATCATTTTCTAGTGGTTTAACAAAAAATGGTTTGTCTAGATTTAATAAATCTTTTACTTTTACTATTTTTATTTCTCTATCATATAATTCCTTGAATACATTAGGATAACAATTAGGCACACATTGTGGATTAATCATTTTTTGCACAATATCCGTATCGGAAAACAAAACATTTATTTTCGATAAATCTGTATTTAATATTTCTCCTTCCGATAAAAATTTTGTATCAATATTATTTTTTTTCACATAATCCAATAAATCAATATCATCATCTTCAGTCCAAGTATCTTGAATAATTGTATGTTTCATTTAATATAAAAATAATTATATCTTTATGTAAGTTTTCGTTTAACAAACATATCATTTTCATTTGGTAACATAGCATAATTTACCATGTCATCAAGATTTTCTGCTAAATATATTTGAGGTGTAGTGTCGTATTTTACACCACCTGGAATAACGGGCATTTCAGTTAAATTTTGATTTGATAAATCTAAACAAACCATAATTAATATATATATAATAAATGTTAAACATTTATTATATCAATTTTTTTAATAATTTTAGTCTATAAATTAATTTACCCATGCTTTAGTATATTCGTCACATGTTTTAGTTAGATTTTCATCACAATAAAACGAACGAAGATACACCAGTTCAGTTAAAAATTGAGGAAATTTACTAATTTTATTGTCGTGTAAATATAATGTTTCAAGTGTATGAGGAAAACAATCTCGAAATAATGTTGTTATTTGATTATGTTGTATATATAATGTTTGTAATCCAATGGGAAAACAATTTTGAGACAACGTAGATATTTTATTATATGATAAACATAATGTTTTTAGATTACTTGGAAAACAATCCTGTGATATTTCTGTTATTTCATTATAATCTAAATCTAATTCTCGTAATCCCAAAGGAAAGCATCCTTGTGGTATGTGTGTTATTTTATTATTTTCTAAAGCCAATTCAGTTACATCATCAGGGATGATGGGTATTTCTGTTAAATTTTGATTTGATAAATCTAGATAAACCATTGTATATATATGATATATATGGCACGGTGTTTTTTATATCAATTTTTATTATTCCACGAAACTTAACCATTCATTAATAGTATTTTCATCATATTCTCTTTCTTCTAGAGCATCTCTAACTTGTTTAACCAACTCATTACCTTCGTATTTTTCTTTTAACATAATGATAATGTTTGAAATTTGTTCATTTGATCCAATTTGAATATTAATATCATCATAAAACCCATTTAGAACATTAATTAATCGTGTCATACGTCCAGTAAAACACTTACAAATAGTGTCTTTTATTTCTCCGTTTAATATTTTCAATAATTCACTACATTCGTGATGTTTGACAATTCGAGAAATAACATATCTAAATACTTCTGCAAATGTAACTAAATAAACACTATGTTCTGTTTTATCATCGCAATAATTAAGTAATTCACGTTTAACTTGTTCTTCCAACTCATTGCATTCGATAATATATTTTTTACATTCGTCCAGAGATAAAATACCTTTGTCTTTTAGTAAATTACCAAGTGAGTTTCTTAACGAACGTTGGATATTTGAATTATGAATATTTTGACTATCAGAATAAACTTTATTATTGCCACTAATAACGCCATCATTGAATCGATCTAACCATCGATCAACCAGTGGATGGACATATTCTATTGGATTACCATGGTAATTGAATTTTCGGAGATTTATTAATTCTAAAAGGAATAATGGTAATTCTTCAATTTGGTTGCGACTTAAGTTTAATTCACATAATCCTAAAGGAAAACACTCTTGTTCTAATGTTGTCATACCATTATCTATTAAATTTAATTTTTGTAATCCATTGGGAAACAAACCTTTTTTCAATATTGTTATACCGTTATACATTAAGTCTAGTTCAAGTAATCCATCGGGAAATAATCCTTGTTTTAATGATGATATATGATTATCTGTTAAGAGTAATTTTTTTAATCCCGACGGAAAACATCCTTGGTGGATTTTTGATATTTTTCCCGATGATAAATTCAATTCTTGTAAATTTGGAGGAAAACAGTTTGGGATTAATTCTGTTATTATATTAAAATTTATATCCAAAAATTGCAATTCTAATGGTAAATAAATGAGGTGTGATGCTGTTATTCCATTGCTACCTATCCATAATTTTTGTAATTTAGAAGGAAAACAATTAGGAGAAAGCATCATCACTTTGTTGTTTGATATATCTAATATTTGCAAACTAGAAGGAAAACATCCTTCGCTTATCTTCGATATTCTATTCGAACTCAACCATAATTCTTGTAATTTACTAGGAAAACACCCATGAGGTAATTCAGTTATTTGATTATTACACATTACTAATTTTCGTAAATTAACAGGAAAACAATTATTGTTTAATTTTGTTATTTGATTTTCACTTAAATATAATTCTTGTAATCCTGAAGGAAAACATCCTTCAGGTATTTTTGTTATTTGATTAAACCTTAAAATTAATTCTTGCAATCCAGAAGGAAACATATCCTGTGAAATTTTTGTAATTTCATTATGATATAAATGTAATACTCGTAATCCAGAAGGAAAATAATGATAAGGTATATCTGTTGATGTGGAATGTCTTTCTATTGATAATTTACACAATCCAGAAGGAAAACATCCACATTTATATTTTTCTATAGAGGTATTGTCAAATATTATTTCAGTTACATCATCAGAGATAAACGGAACTTCCGATAAACATTTATTCATACAACGAAATATAACCATCTTAATATAATATATATTGCAACATATATTATAATCAATTTTTTTATTCAACTTCTTTATATTTCTTAACTCGTTTTTAATTAAATAAGTTAATAAATATAAAGAAATTGAAATATTATGATAAATATATGCGAAACATGGATAATATATATCGAGAAAAGAAATCAATTGATTTATTATTTGGTAATAGTAAATATGAAAAATGGTTGTCTTTTAATAATGATTTTAATGAACCATTAACTGATGAAATAATCAAAGATATAAATAAATATGAAAATATAAGTTTCGGAAGTTATTTTACACAAAAAATAGATAATTTACCAAAATCGTTAAAACGGTTGAGTTTAGGATGGTTTTTTAATGAAAAAATAGATAATTTACCTGATGGATTAACACATTTGACTTTTTTAGGACTTTCAACGTTCAATCATGACATTGATAAATTACCATTGTCTTTAACACATTTACGCCTAGGAAAATATTTCAACAAAAAAATAAATAATTTACCTGATGGATTAACACATTTAATTTTAGGTGAAAATTTCAATAAACCACTTGATTTTTTGCCAAAAAATTTAAAAAAATTATTTATAGATTTTAATTATGAACATAAATTAGATAATTTACCTGAGGGGTTGGAACAACTTACATTTGGATACGAAGATACAATAAACTATGGTTCGGTAAGTTTTAAATATTATGTTGATGAGGATGATATTGATAAATGTTATCATAAATTTCAACATGATTTAACAAATCTTCCAAAATCACTGAAATGTATTAAAATCTTACGAAATTATAAAGGAAAAATAATTCTTCCAAAAAATTGTGAAATAAAATATCACTCTTTGAACTTATAAAAATGAGGAATTTTGAATAAAATTGGAGAATTTTGAATAAATATAACGGAATATTATAATTTTATCAATATAACATTATCATTATAATGTTATATTGATAAAGATGGATATAACGAGATACAAAAATAATTATATAAATATTGTTAATGTTTATAAGAAAAATGGTGTATTACCAAAACACAAGATATTTGAATATTTATGGGCATTAAAAAACGAGATGATATTATGGGAAGATATTCCACCAGGTTTTGACGAAATTTATGATTTACCACATGTTATGGATTATGGAATTGATTTAATTTCATTAGGATATGATAAATGCGGACAAGTTAAATATCACAATAGTTCGAAAATTACATGGAATATGATGACTAATTTTATTTCTTATTCGGATATGTTAAGCATTGACGATATGCATTTATGCACCACTAATGTTGCGGAAATTGATAAAATGGCGTTAAAATATCTTAACAAAAAAAATGTTACTATCACGAGAGATTTATTTGAAAATATGTTAGAAGATATTCCTCATTGTGAAGTAATTGATGAAATTGAAACAACTGAAATAGAACAAAGAGATTATTTAGTGGATTGTTCAAAAATGTTTAGACAAGGTGATAAAAAAGTTTATAAATTTCAATTACCATGTGGTTTAGGAAAAAGTTATATTATTTTTGATATAGTTAAAAAATCAGTTGGAAGACATGTTGTTTTTGTTCCGTGGATTGATTTGGCAAATCAATTTGAAAGAGATGCTAATAAATTTGGTATCAAAACTAGTTTTTTGGGTAATGGTAAGTGTGACTTAGATATTGATTGTGATCTTCTAATATGTATTAATAAAAGTTATTCGAAAATTCCTTTGGATTGGAAATTTGATTATAAATTTATTGATGAAGCACATCATTTAGAAAATGATGATTCAGTTTTAAGAAACAAGATAAACGAAATTTCTTGTGAAAAAACACTAATGTTATCTGCCACATACAAATATGAAGATGATGTGGATTATGAAATGAATTTAAGGGATGGTATTGATAAAGGTTATTTATCAGACTATGTTATTAATATTGAATATTTCACTAATAAAAATAGATATAATGGATTAATCGATGTTGTTAAAAATAACTTAAATTGGTCTCCTATGTTTGTCTATTTTAATAATGTCAAAACTGCCAAAAAATTTGCTAAAGATTTACGAGAGTTCAATGTTGTTACTGATTATTTAGATGGTACGAGTTGCAATACTAAAAGGAAGAAGGTAAAACAAATGGTGGAATCAAATAATTTACAAGTATTGTCTTTATGTGGATGTTATAATGAAGGAATATCAATAGATAATTTGCAAACTGTTATTTTTGGTGATTTGAGGTTTTCGGATATAAATAGAATTCAAGTATCTATGAGAGCATCCAGAGTTCATCATTCTAAACCATATTTTCGAATAGTTCTTCCTGTTGTTGAAAAAAATTTTGATGATAATGATATTAGTGATCTTGTTAAAACTTTTTTCAAATTAGATCCAAAGATTAAAACAAGTATTAAAAATAAGACACAATCACGTGTTAGAATTACTGTTGATTCGGATAATCTCAAAAAATCAGAAGAAGAATATGAAGAAGAAATGGAAACTGACGAAATAAGTGAAAAACAAAAACAGATAGAAAATGCTTGTCTAATTCGCGAAGAAGTCTATGATAGTATGGGTAAAATGATCCAAGGGTTGTCACCAGAAGAAAAAGTGGATGAATTTATTAAATATGTTGAAGAGTTTAACGGGATGCCTGATAGGGATACAAAGTTTTCGGATGGATGTAACATGCGTTTATGGATGTATAACAGTAAGACAAAATTTAGATTTGAAGAAAAACCATATTCCAAGGCATTAAAAAATAAACGGATCAGGGAAGATCATGAAAAATATTTAGTATCGACACATAAAAACAGAGACATTATTAAATTAAAAGCGGAACAAAGAGTATCCGAATTTTTAAAGTATGTTGTAGAGTTGAATGAGATTCCTAATAAAGGGATTATGTTTTCAAACGGATATGATATGAACAATTGGTATATTGATATTAGATCTAAATTTGGATTAGATAAAAAACCTCATGATGCACTTTTGGCGAATGATATAATAAGAAAAAATTATGAAGATTATGTAAAATCAAGGAAAAATGATAGTATCATCAAACATACACCAGAACAAAAGGTAAGCGAATTTATAAAGTATGTTGAAAATACAAATTATATTCCCAAACCAGATGAACAAATTTTTTTTTTGAATAAGTCCAAAATGGGTAATTGGTTTTTTAATTGTAAATTTAGATCATACATAAATAAAAAACCTTATGATGAATTATTGAAAAACGATTTACTAAAAAAAAATTATGAAGATTATAAGAAACAAGATAAATTTCATCTTTCAGATAGCGAAAAAGTTGATGAATTATTGAAACATGTCATGGAGAATAATGAACTTCCAAAAAAAGGAGAAGTATTTTCGAATGGTTCATCAATAGGTTCTTTTATGTGTTCGTGGAAATCTAAACACTCCCAAGAACCTTATTCTAAATTATTAGAAAATGATCTATTGAAAAAGTTTCATGATAAATATTTGAAAATTAACGAAAAAAATAAAAAAACAGTGAAACTTACAATAAAACAGAAAATAAACGAGATACTAACATATGTTAACACACATAATAAAATATTTTCAAAAACTCACACATTTTCGAACAACAGAACAATGTATGGTTTTTTCGGGATGTGCAAACGTAAGGGATGGCTAAATAAAGAACCTTATTCTACCTTAATGGAAAATAAAATATTAAAGGAAAAATATAATAATTATATAAAAAGTAATGAAAAAAATAAAAATATCGTAAAAATTTTACAAGAACAAAAAATAGATGAACTATTAATGTATGTTACTAAAAATAGTAAAATACCGACAAGAAAGATTAAGTATTCAAATGGACAATCTTTTGGACGTTTTTGGGGTTTGTGTAAAAGAGAATTTAAATTAAATGATGGAATTTATGTGAAATTATTAGAAAATTCATTACTGAAAAATGATTATGATAATTATTTAAAAATTAAAGATAAAAAAAAAAAAATTGTTAAATATTCTCAAGAAAAAAAAGTCGATGAACTTATATCATATGTCAATAAATATAATAAAACACCTACAAAAACGGTTAAATTTTCAAACGGAGAATTGTTAGGTGCTTTTTGGTTCTTAATCAAATATAGTAAGAAAATAGAACAACATCCATATGCAAAATTGTTGGAAAATGGCATTTTAAAAGAATCATATGAGTGTCGTACAACAATTGATAAAAATTTACTAGAAACGAAAGTCGATGAACTTATATTATATGTTAATAAATATAACAAAACACCCAATAATTCTGTGATGGCTTTATGTGGTAAATCATTAGGACTTTTTTGGACGACATGTAAATCTGGTAAAAAATTGGATAAACATCCTTATTCAAAAATGTTGGGAAATAAATTATTGAAAGAGAAATACGAGTGTTATTTGGCATCCAAAAAATAATATATTATTCATACATAATAAATTACAAATATATTATTCATACATAATAAATTATAAATAATATATTATGTCGTTAATTTTTTACTTTTTCCAAAAACTATACATTCCTTTATCCAACTCGTATTTATCCCACATCACACGTTCTCTTTTTGGTTGTGTTTTTGCCCATTCATAAAGGTCTCTAATCATTCCTTCTAAATCAGTCGATGATTCATAATCTAATAGTTTTTCACTTTTTTCATATGAACAATATGCATGTTTAACTTCGTGTCGTTCTTCCACATGAACGATATTTCCTTTTCCTGCGATTTTAACTAATGTTTCTGCTACATCGTTTATCGTATATTCAACTTTTCCACCTAGGTTAATGATTTGATTTTTTGCTCTCTCATCAAATCCCGCTTTGTATAGTGGTTCAAGTAAATCGTCCATAAACGAGAACGCCCTACTATTTAGCCCCGTCCCCATAACGGTTATGTCCATATCATTTAATAATTGATAAACAAATATTCCTGCCACGTTTCTGTAACAGTCCCAAATGTTTTGGTTTCTACCTATTACGTTATGGGGTCTAATAATCGACCATGATTTAAGCGACGAAGAATGTTCAGGAATTTGTTGTGCAGCATAAAGATCGTGTTCTACGCATAGTTTTGCACATCCATATGGATCGTGTGGCACACAGGGAGACGTTTCTGTGAATGGTGGTGCCTCATCTCCTCCGTACACAGCCATTGAACTCGTAAAAACAAACCTATCAATTCCATATTTAATTGCACAATTAATTAAATGAACTGAACATAACAAATTATTATTGTAATTAAATTTCCGAATAAACGGACTTAATCCTTCCGCTGCATATGCGGCGAAATGATAAATAACGTTTATTTTGTGTTTTTCAAATATTTCATCAACTTTATCATATTCCATGAGATCTAACTTATAAAATGTAACTCCTTCGGGAATATTTGATTCATAACCACCACTTAAATCATCAATTCCAATAACATTGTGATCAGGTTTATTATCAATCACATATTCTGCGAATCTACTACCAATTAAACCTGCTACTCCTGTAATTAAAATATTCATTATATATATTTATAATATCAAAGTTTTATATTGTTTTCGGAACTAGAAAAAAATGTGTTAAAAAAAATTGATATTTAAGAGTATTGAATTATAATAATACATATAAGATGTCTACAATCAAAGATACAATCAAAAATATTTTTAATAAACACGAATGTAATTTCGATAAAATTAGAAAAGAACTTAAAAAAATGAAATATGGAACAATGGTTCATCAATTTGAGGAACAAGAAACACCATTCATGTCAGTATTTACATTAAATAATAATCAAACAACTGAATATCCATTTTTAACGGGTGCGGTTTTTAATAGCGTTGGTGATATGGTTTCATATACAGGCGATAAAACTAATGATAATATTCTGAAAGAAACAGATGTTGTGTCAGTTGAAGATGATGATAAATTGGTGATTGAAGGTGCAACCATGGAAATTAAGTTTCCAGTAAATGTCTATCAATATCAATTAGGAACAAGAATTGTTTTTTATAACTCAGGAACATTGGAAACACCTGTTTGGAGAATTGCAACTTCTAAAACAGTTGATGCCTTCAGTTCAAAGTGGAATACTGATAAGTCGTTCGGTGATATGTGTATGGAAGTTATTGAAACAAAATATTACATAACATTCGAAGAATTTACACAGAATTTCGATTCTAAATGTTGTTACCATTTTGTCATGGTTCATCCTAGTATTTCGCATGTTAGCGATAACATGGATCAAGGTATGTTTTACACGGGTGGATATGACATGACAACCATGGAAAATTTGCCCTTGGATTGCAACGTATTGACTGCTACGAAACTCAGTTATAATTCATATAATTCTTATGATGAGTTGTTACCGTTGCTAGAAGAAATTAAACAAGGACTCAACATGGGTATAATTCTCAATGATTCAACACATGTTAGTTTCAAGTTTTTGAATGAAACATTTTTCAAAATGATTAACTCTAAATGTGTCACACATAATGTAGTTGAAGAATATTTTAAGAACAGAAATAATGCAGAACTTTTGGAGATGTATAAACTCAAGTTTCCAGAACAAAAACTTTCGTTTGAAGGTATCGAGAATACAATTAAGAAAATCGTTAATATTTTGCATAAAACGTATGTTTCTAAATATCCAATGCATATGGATGTAGGTATTTTGCCTAAACCAATGGATGTTTTTTTGAGACACGTTATTCATAAACGTTACCGTGATACAAAAGAAAAAATTACTAAACAAATTGTAATGGATTTGTTCGATTTTAATGAGAAATATAATGAAGAAGGAAATTTATCATTTCGTCAATATCAACTTTACGAATCGATGAAACAAGAATATCCAACCGAACTTTAGAAAATTTTTAAACTTAAAACAAATAAATTTAATTTATTTTTTTTTTCTTTTAATAATTTCTATTGCTTTTTTATTAGCCTGTTTTTTGTTCATATTTGAAACATTGGAGACCTTATTTTTCCTTAGATATGTTTTGGTAGATTCAGATAAATATGTTTTTAATAATTCAGTTGTCAATTTCTCATCATCTATATTTAATAATTCTTGTTCGTTAAATTCTTTTTTTTTGGGTTTTTTAGGTTCATCATTTACATTTAACAATTTTTTTTTATTATTGTGGTTTATTGAAAGTTGATAACTCTCTTGTATGGTAACTTCAGGAACTTGATGTTGTTCTATAAATATTTCTATATCTTTGGTGTCAATATTACGATTTTTTCTTAAATTAGTAATAACTAATTCAGGAATATTTGCTTTTCCATCAATAAATATCTTTAAACTATCGATAGTATTTAGATAGAGTGCATAATTACTCGTAGGTAAATTCCCTTTATTATCTTTCATGTCAATCATAGTTTTAAATGAATTATAATGTTCAACCAAAAGTTCATCCAATCCATCATTAATAATTATTTCATTTTCACATAATAAATGTAAATATGTTTCATCATAATCAGTTTTCTTGTTTATATCGTATTTCATGTTTTTCAACATATAATTTATTACATACTTGTTGCTAAAGGCACAAATTAAATGATATACATTCCAACCATCAATATTATTATCAATATGTTTAGAATGGGTTAATACACGAATTAATAAATCATTTCCTGAATGTTCAATAAATTCTTGATCAATAATGATATTTTCATATATTGAATTTTCGTTATATAACCAATCATATTCATCAGGACATTTACTTAATATAAAATATGTTAATTTACTGATTGTTTTGTTTTCTCTAAAATCAAATGTTAATGTTGATGAATCCATAGGAGATTCGGTATTAAATTTAAGATATTCTAGTAATTCATTTTTTTCATAAGTATAACCATCCGATGCTACAACAGGATTTTTCATGTATTTACCAGATAAAGGACACCGAATAATTACTGATATATCAATTTCTTCTTTACTTAAGTTAGACATGTATGAATGATGATTATATTCATATAATTATTATATCAATTTTTTTTATTGGTTAAAATTTAATATATATAATCCTTTCATTGAATAAAGGATGGATATATTAACTGAATTATCAACCATGAATAGAGAAGATATGATTTCGGTTTGTGTTTCTGTTATGACATCGGCTTATTACTTTTATAACTTTTTTCAATCATACATAGGTAATTACTTATCACCTAGTAAAAAAAAAATATTTCTATGGACATTTTTTATTTGCATTTTATCCTTATTACTTTATGTTTTATATCAACATTACATGAACGAAAAAGAAATGTCCAATATAGAACCCGATAAATATACTGATTTTATAGATGAAGTATATGGAAAAACTGAAAATAGTTCAATACAATCTTTAGTAAAAAAGGAATTCGTCAATGGGTTTATGGATGGAACGGGAAACAACGTAAATAATCAAAATAAGGATTTACATTTTATTCATAATTTACCAGAAAATGATATGAAATACTATTTGGATAAGGAGATAGAATTACGTAATTATATTAATAATGAAAATATTATTACTCCAAAATATAAAGTATTATCATTAAATTTACCATTGGAAGTTAAACAACAAGTTATCAAACGTATAGAAAGTATGCACAGTCCTTTAAATCCTTTTTCTGAAAGAGATCAGAAATGGGTTGAAAGTTTCTTGAAAATTCCATTTGATAAATTATCAAATATACCCATAAATAATATTAAAGATAAAAAACAAACTAATATTTTTTTCAATGATTTAAAAAATGCATTAAATTCAGAAATATATGGACAAGAAAAAACAAAAATAAAAATTTATGAACTTATGGCACAATGGTTTTCAAATCAAAATGGCGTTCCACCTGTTATTGGTTTATGTGGACCCCCAGGAATAGGCAAAACTAGTTTAATTCGCAATTTATCCAAAGTTCTTAATAGACCATTTGCATTTATTAATATGGGGGGACTTAAAGATGGAAATGAACTTAAAGGACATTCACAAACATATGTTGGAAGTGTATGGGGTAAATTTATTCAAATTTTAATGGAAAAACAAGTGATGAATCCATGTATTTTCATGGATGAATTGGATAAAATTAGTGAATCAAATAAAAATGAAATTAGTGGTGTTTTGATGCATATTATTGATCCTGCACAAAATGCTACTTTTCAGGATAGTTATTTCCATGGAGTGGATATTGATATTAGCAAAACTATTTTTATTTTTAGTTTTAATGATAAAACTTTAATCAATCGTGTATTACTTGATAGAATGTCAATTATCGATATGGAAGGATATTTGATGGATGATAAAATAAAAATTGTTAAAAATCATAGTTTGCCCAATATTTTGAAAAACGTAGGGTTAAAGAAAAATAGTGTTACTATAGATGATGAAGCAATTACTTATTTAATTTCAAATAAATGTCGAAGTGAAGTAGGAATGAGAGATTTAATACATAAAATAGAAGACATTATAGGTAAAATAAATTTATGCAAATTGTTACATAATGATCCTAATAATATGGTTGTAGAAGAATTACAAACAATATTTAATGATATTACTTTTCCTATGGTAATAGATAAAAAACTTATTGATAAAATTATGTAAAATTCGTAATATAAATAAATAATATTAAATATATAAAAATGAATGATGTATATACATTTGGAAATGATGAAAATTTAGATGGAAAAATTCATTCAATTATTTTGGACATAACTTATGGTAAATATAAAATTAAACATAAAAGTTATGTGAGCAATCGTGCAGATGAATGTATAACGGTTGTTCCAGATTGTAATAGAAATATAATTGTTACAGATTTGATATATAAAAAACCTAGCAAAAAAGCGTATTTGGAATATCTTCCTGATTCTTATAAAAATAGAGACAATAGATTATGTGATGATATATGTCCAATATGTTTGGATAAGTTTAGAAATAGTACTGTTAGAAAATTGGAATGCGGACATGTATATCATAAAAAATGCATAGATAAATGGTTATACCAATATGAAAAAAAAGAGTGTCCGTATTGTAGAAAATAATGAGTATGTTTTTATTAACTTAATATATGAACATATTATATAGTAAAATATTATGTCATTATTTGGAGTTGAACCTGATATGATAATGAATATCAACAAACTCATACGGAAAACCAAAGATACATCGGAATATTATGCTAAATTGGATACACAAGTAGATAAATATCGTAAATTAAAAATTAAAGAAATTAAATCTAAAATATTATCCAAAAAAAAAGTAACTAAATTATTGGAAGAATATGGAGATGCTAATGGGGAGTTTGTCAAATATGCCAAGGAACTTGAAAAAAAAGAAATAGGAAGATATACTTTGGAATTTACTGACAAACACAGACAAAGATTGTTGAAAATCGAAAATAAATATGATGAAAGCAAATCAAATAAAGGAGTGGAAAAACAACAAAAACGATTACACAGAAAACAATATCAACGTTTGATAGACCATATTACCAGAAAAGATCATATGGAAAAAAAAAAGAAGTTGGTAGAAAATGGGAAAAAATTAAAAAAACATGTCAATGAAAAACAATCAACTGAAAATTTAGATGTAAAATTACCAAATAAAATAATATACGATTTGGCGAAGAAGATGGTAGAGAAGGAGAAGGAGAAGGAGGAGAAGGAGAAGGAAAAGGAGAAGGAAAAAGAGAAGGAGGTTGTTGAAGTTGAAAAGGAGAAGGAGGTTGTTGAGGGAGAGAAGGAGAAGGAAGTTGTTGTTGAAGTTGAAAAGGAGAAGGAAGTTGTTGAGGGGGAGAAGGAGAAGGAGGTAGAGAAGGAGAAGAAGAAGAAGATAACAGAAAATAAAATAACGTTGGTGCATCTATTATTGAATGATTATATGGAATTAAAGACGTTTAGTGACAAAATTAATGACTATGAGGAGGAAGGGGAAGGAGAGGAAGAGGGCATAATGGGAGTAATTTATAGATTGATGCAAAATGATGGAGGGAGGAAGGGTGAGGAGGAGGGTGATGTTGGGAGAGGGGGGGAGGGTGAGGACGAGGTGAAAAATTATATCACTGGACGTATAAACAGTAGTCCTGTAATATTTAATATTACAATCAGAAATATGGAAAATCAAGAACAAAATATCATTAATAATATCACCGAATTTTTGAAAGATGAACCTGAAAAATTAGACGAAGTGTCGTTGGGACAAGCATTACAGAATGAAAGACGGGAAATTATATTGAAATATTTGTTGGTTAATAAGTTTTATGGGAGCAAAACTATTGAACAATATAAATCTAATATGGCTATCAGCATTCGTGAAAAACATAAAAAACGAGGGTTCTCTTATTTTAGAAAATGGGTAAAGAGTCAGAAAGGGGAAAGGGGAGCGGAAGGTGGTGCAGTGGAAGAGAAACCATTCGAACCGGAAAATATTGATTTGTTAATGGTGATAGATGAGAATGGTAATAGAAGATTATTTATGGAATTTTTTGATAATTATCAAATGAATAAAATAACTGATTATTTGAAACAACATGGTAGTATAGATGGATATTTTAATATGGTTTATGGTTTATTGGGGAGAAAAAAAGAAGATCCAATTGACAAACTAGATTTGGAAAATCTAAAAGAATTATTGAGACGTGATTTGACAACT
>Ga0257115_1000336_pt1 | contig 46330 bp, 46 predicted proteins | sample SI112_100mmetaG_FD_194465 | JGI IMG/M metagenome (GOLD analysis project Ga0257115, IMG submission 194465) | Marine microbial communities from Saanich Inlet, British Columbia, Canada - SI112_100m | ecosystem: Environmental > Aquatic > Marine > Inlet | place: Canada: British Columbia | collected...
AACCTACCTATCACAATGGGATTACAATCTTAGAGATGTGGAGTATTTTGGCGGATGTGTGTTATTCACCACCGAACAATTTGAGAAAGTGAACGGATATAATCCTAATTATTGGGATTGGGGATTCGAAGATGATGATTTATTTTATAGGTGTCAATTAGAAGGAATGGTAAATCACCGAACCATTGAGGGACTGGGAGAGACATCGTATTTGCACTTTGATGGTGAGACACATATAGAGATACCTGTAAACCACTCTATCTCACGAACAATTAGTAAAGATTGTAAGATAGAAATAGTAGTTAGGCCAGACGTGACGGGTCTCGACACATACCTAATTGGTGACCAAAGTAGAAAATTTACACATTTACCCATATTTGTTAGACAAGGATATGATTTTAGGTTAGCATATGACAATTCGAGGGCATATTCAGCTACTTTTTGGAGTTGGAGAAATGATTTACATTATATATGGGCTAAAAAACAGCCAAGTGATTGGACAAAATTAACATATATGTCAAAAGATAAAGAACATTATTTAATGATAAATGATAAATATGAAGATGGTAGAACTGGAAGTGGGACTAAATTACCATTAAAAGTAGATATTCCTACGAAAAGATATGCAAGAGTTCCCTATTGGATTGGTAAGGACTCAGAGGATATTCATTTTAAGGGAGATGTTGCAGAAATAAGAATGGAAAATGATAGAGGTAAAACTGTATTACATTATGATTTTTCAGATGTGGGTGGTGGAGTAGTAGAGGATTTGACTGAAAATGATAATCATGGAATTATACACGGAAATACTATTATAGAAAAAGATACAATAGATAAGTTATATGATTTACCAATTCCACACAGGAGATTTGGAAGATATAAATGTTTGAAACACGAGGATATGGGAATTGTAGATGGTAAATTTAATAGGGGTGAAAAAACTGCTATTAATGAACGGATTTATAGAACTAAGATGCAAGAAAAGAAATTAGATTATAAGTCAATAGGGTTAAATTCATCTAAGTATGAAATAACCTCTATAGATAAAAATGAAGAATTAAATTATGAAATTATTAATGTAAAGACTTTCTATGATAAGTGATGTTAAGAAAATAAATTATGTTAAAAGAATTTATAAGAGAACTCCAGACAAATATTTAAATCTTTCAGAAATAGAGGGTTGGCCACGAGATGAGGATTGGATGAATGATGAACCTCATTTAAATCATGGTAAAATGAGAAGAAGGGGAACGGTTTGTCCGTGTGTATATGAGAAATATAGTGAGGTGACCAATAGAGCTATTGTAAATTATATTTCAGAACTGTTAGAATCCGAAATTTCAATTGTACTTTCTATCGTGGATGTTGAAGGAGTGAAATCGATGATAGATGGAGTACATACCGCACTGGCATATGATAAACTTGGAATAACAGAAGTTCCAGTTTATATTAATAGTAAAAGTTTACCATTTGGAGTTTGTTATAAAGATTATGTAATAGATAAGAATGGAAATAAAATTAAAATAAACCCCGTGAGTGGATATTATGAGTCTAAGTAAAGAATATGATGTATATTATACTACGGGTGGATTACATTTCGTAGGTGGTGGGTCTGATATATGGGTGAATGATTGGATAGAATTAATATCTAAAAGATTAGATGTAACTCCAGTTTTATGTATTGATAGAATTAAGATTGGACATGATTCTAAAGAGTGGTATGAAGATTTTTATAAAGAAAAATTTGGTCATTTAAAAATAGTAGAAGTTAATAACGAATCTGATTTTGATGCAGAAGCTGACCTATATGTTATATGGGCTAGAGCAGAAATTAAAGATTTGTTCATGGAAGTAGTAAATAACTGTCGTAGATTAAATATTCTACACGGATATTATAGACCAAAAGATATTATTGTAAAAAACTTCCAAAAATTATATTCTGTAGTTATTCACGTCACGGTAGAATTATCTTTAAATGCTGGATTTACTTTAAATTTACCTAAATTACAACATTTTTCAGGTACTATGGAGTGGGAAAATGAAGTTAGTAAACATGCAAAACATGTAATATGGATTGGATTAGATAAAATACCATTACACGATAGAAGGGATTTAATCGATATACCAAATTATTATGTTTTTAATAAAAACTTACCAATTATGGAGAGTGATGTTGTTGCTTTTACTTCCAGATGTGAGACAAGAAAGTGTCCTCATTTTATAGATACGGTAGATTCTTTGGCATACACTAATCCTAAAGATTTATGGTGGTGGACTCACAATCTTGGATATAAATTTGAAAAAACCAGAGTTGTACAATTTAGATATAGTACTTTAGATAAATTCTTTAAATCTAAACGGTGGGGAATCAGTCATTCTTCGTTTGTTAATGAACCATTTGGATATAGTATATTTCAGGCAATTGATTATGGAAAAATACCAATTTTAAATAGAGATTGGTGTAAGGATATAGAGTATCCTTTTAGGTCATATAGTAAAAGTCAATTTGAGAAACAAGTAAAAACAATAAAAGGAGTTTCATATCAAGAACGTAATGATATATTGGAAAATTTAAGAACCAAGTTAAATAATCTATATAATAATCCCATAATTTGGGCAAATCAATATTTATCTATATACAATGGGAAAGATTAATGGCAGCATCAAATACAGATTTATCATTAGCTAAATTAAGAAGAGCAACCGATCCTGGAAGTGTAAGTGATTATACTACATTATCAAGATTGGGGGCAGATTGTGCAGGGGCAACTTCGGATAATGCAAACTATTCTATCGGTGAATTTTCAATAGATTCAGTAGATAATAGTTTAACTGGATATTTGTGGGTTGATGAACAAACTTCGGAAACCTATACAATGACTTTTGGAGGAGCCGGAGGCAGATTTACGGCAAGAATAGCTAGTCAGGGTGGTAATTTTACTTGGACTACCGCAAGTTCTTCGTTTGCAGTTGCAGCCGGATCTGATTATACTGCAGTTTACACCGCGGCAGCAATTTCAAATGTGAATGTTCCGAATGCCGTGGGTGATGGAACTCGTGGAACTTTTTATGCGGCACATAATGCTGATGTAGATGTAGAAATTAGTGGTAAATATTGGGATGATGGTGTGAGTGATGGATTTAATGACCACGCAACAAGATATAATACCGCGATAACTAAAACCGTTGGTGTAGAGGATACATATAATGGTACTACTATTACTTGTTTTCTACCTGAAACTCCCGTTGAGTTGGCAGATGGAGAAATAATTCCTATTGAGGATTTAGTAGTTGGTGATAAGATTAAATCATATCATATAAAGGATTTACCAGATGAAACTCTCGGTAAAGAACGGTATAGAGGATTCCATTTGGAAGAAATGAATGGGGAACTTGGTGATACTGAAGTAAAAAATGTGTGGTTTGACTTTAATCCTGGATATTTAGATATAAACGAGGGATTAATAAAAGTTACGAGTGAACATGAATTTTGGGTTTTAAATAAAACAACAAAAGAAGAAAGTCCATACATACCACCCATTGGTAAATGGGGATTTAAGAAAGCCGCCCAATTAGCGGTCGGAGATATATTATTTGGTAAAGAAGAACATATCGAAATAGAATCAATAGAATATCATCATACCGAAGTAGAGGTTGTTAATATAAATGTAGAACCAGTAGATGTATATTTTGTAAATAATATTTTGGTACATAATAAGGGGAGTAATTCGGATCCAAGTTAAAATAGGTTTTAAATGTTATTAATAAATAAATTGGTTATACAGAGAAATGAATAAACATAAACTAGCGATAATAGTTCCATATAGAGATAGGCAAAAACAATTAGATGTGTTTTTACCTCATATGAAAAAGTTTTTGTCAAGAAAAGCACAACAAGAGTGGTATGGTGGTTCTTCTGCCGTAGAGGCAAATTATTTAGATTATGATATATTTGTAATAGAGCAAAAAGATGAATATCCTTTTAATAGAGGAATGTTAATTAATAGTTGTGTTAAATTGTTGCCAGAAGAATATGATTATTTTGTTTTCCAAGATGTGGATTTATTACCAATAAATGATAATATACATTATGGTTATGAAGAACATCCAGTACATATGTCATCAAAGTTTGTAAAAAAAATTAAATTACCATATTTTGAGTATATAGGTGGATGTTTAAAAATATCTAGAAAACAATTTGAAAAAGTAAATGGTTATTCAAATGAATATTGGGGTTGGGGATTCGAAGATTTAGATTTATTAACTCGATTGAGAGAAACTAAATTGATTAAATTAGAATCATATTATGATACTTCTAATTTATCTGAAAACTTTGAATATGATTATGTAGGTGTATCACCTTCCAAATTGAAAATAAAAAGAAATTTCAGAGCATTAAATTTTAGTGGTGAGAATTATGTAAAGATAGAAAATAATAAAAGAATTACAGATATAACACACGGTTCTTTTAGTATGTCGGCATGGTTTAAACCAGAATTAGATTCTAATATACATACGTGTAGTAGAAAGAACCCAATTAGTATATTATCTCGGGCAGGATTTCATACTGGAATTCAAATAGTTGATATAAGTAAGAAGAATGTGGTTGTTAGATGTATGGGATTTACTGAAAAAAAATCTAAAGAAAAACATGATAATTTTGCACAAGAATTTGTAGTACCACTTCACAAATGGAGTCAAGTTTCTTTTATTGTTAATGATAAAGAAAAGGAAATTCAAGTATATCTTGATGGTGTTTTATTAGATGGAACTAATCAAAAAATAACTTATAAGAACGATTTAAGGTTTTATGAAACTTCTTATTTTATTGGAGCTTCGTATGAGAAAGAAGGCAATTTTGTAGGAGATATAGCAGAACCTTGTTGGTTTGATTACACATTAAATGAACAAGAGGTTAAATTATTATATGATAAAAATCCATCAGAACATTCTTGGACACATTTTTATGATGAACCAAGTATGTATTTTCCACTTGACCAAATATATAATAAGTTTGTTTTTGATTCTTCTTATACACATTCCAATGGTAAATTACAAAAATGTTCTGTTACAGAAAAATTACTTAATGAATTTGAATTAACTTTGGGTGTGGAAATTAATGTACCTAAACGTTTGGATGGAGAATTTAAATGTTTGACTAAAGATAAGATAAAAAATATAAGACAAATAATGAAATTAGCAAATATAGAATATTTTGAAGATCCAGATATACAAGAGAATTTTAAATTTTTTCATGAATTGGTAAAAGATTTGAAAGTCCTTAGTGTTGAAGATGGATTGTCGAATATAGAATTTAAATTTTTGAATGAGAAAAAATATAAAAATGCAAAAATAATTGAGGTAGTGTTATGATAAAATTCACAGAACAAACTATAAGGTTATTAGAAACTGTAGATAGAGATTTAAAATTATTATTAAAGAGAACTGATAAGAGACTATTATGGTCACAATTTATTTTAAATTTGGAAGTATTACATATATATGTATTAAAAAATCACCTAACGGAGAAAAAAAATGGCAGATAAAAAATCACTTGATGAACGAGGAGTAAAGGCATTAGAAAGTATTGCCGAATCTTTTCAAACTATAGAAGATTCTATTTTGGATTTAGATATTCCAATGTGGAGTGAAAGATTAGAGTGGTATTTAAATGAGTTCTATCTTGTGGCTAAAAATAAAGTGATTGGTTCAGAGACAACCAGACCAGAACGAAAAGTAACAGTCAAAAAATGAAAGAATTAAATTTGATTGTCCCGTATCGTGACAGACAATCACATTTAGAACGGTTTATTCCCTCGGTAGAAAAGTACCTTGATGATAGTGAAATACCTTTTACTATTAGTATAGTGGAACAGAATAATGATAAATCGTTTAACAGAGGAAAACTTCTAAATATTGGATTTGATATATCCAAAAATGAAAGTGATTATTTCTGTTTTCATGATGTTGATTTAATTCCCGACGAAGTAGATTATTCTTATACTGAACATCCGATCCATCTTGCTACAAATTTAAGTAAAGATGATTATAAAGAAGGTTGGGAATATTATTTTGGTGGAGTAACTTTATTTAATAAACAAGATTTTATAAATATTAATGGATACTCTAATGAATATTGGGGTTGGGGATTTGAGGACGATGATTTATTAAGACGGTGTGTTAATTTTGGATTACCCATAGAAGAGAAAGAAGTTAAACTACCAGTCACATATGGTATGGGAACTGCATATTTTAATGGAGAAACTTCATATTGTGATATATTGTTAGGAAATAAAAAGTTAAAAGAGGTTTTTAATAAAGATTTTACAATAATGAATAATTTTTTACCAGACGAAGTATCTTATGTAGATGATAATTCTGGATGTATATGGTCAATACCTGAATTGGGTTTTAATTTGTTATTTAGTGATAGAGGTTCAGTAGATTTAGTATTGACTAATGTTGATGGTGAGAAGATAGTATGTCAAGAAATATTTAGATTAGTTAATAGAGTACCTATTTTTAGTGTGGTGACATACGATAGTAAGAATAAAGATTTAAGTTTTTATATCAATGGAGAGTTGGCAGATACTCTTACTATTGATTTGAATAAAATAGATAAACAAGAAAGTATGTATTTGGGAGTAGAAAACCCAAATGGATATCCCAATACATATTTATATAAGGGACAGATATTTGAACATGCAGTTTATAATAGAAAGTTTTCTAAAAAAGAAGTTAAAGATTTATTTTTTAAACGACGAGGTAGAAGTTTGACACAAGATTTTAATTCTTATAAATCAAAAAATTTATGTTGTTATTATGATTTTAATCACCACAATGAAAAATTATTTTTAGATTTGAGTAATAATAATGTAGTGAATAAACAGATAGATGTTATGTCAGGAGTCTTGAACGAAGATTCTTATTTTACAAAACGTATAGTTAAAAAATTACCAATTCGTAGAAATTCAAAGTTTTTGTGTTTGTTTCATAAAACCGAGGGTTGGGTTGGTAAAGGATGGAAACAACCAGAAACATATGTAAATCAAAAATATTATTTTGATTATGATAATGAAATAGATACAGTATTGGACGATGGGTTATCTAATTTAGAATATGAAATTGAAAGTACAGAAAAATTGACTGATAAATCTACTTTATATAAGGTAACTATTTAAGAATGAGGAGATAAACATGAAATGTAAATGTTGTAATTGGTTAAAAAATATTATCGATAAGGTAAGATTAGAAATTAGATATAAGAAAAAAATAAAAGAATTACGAAAAAGAGATCCCTTTATTTATAAATGAGAAACGTAAATTTAAAAGATAGAATAAAATTTATAGGATCAGATTTCTTTTTAAATAAATCTAAAACTTTTTGTATATTACCGTGGATGCATATGTACGTTAATACTGATTCTTCAGTATGGTCGTGTTGTGTTAATAAAACTATGACTAAAGAAACGCATGGTTTTAAGACTAATATTATGACACAACCAATAGAAGAGATTATTAATAATGATTATTTTAAGCAATTACGGTTGGATATGTTAAATGATGACATGAATGAAAACTGTATAGATTGTTATTCTTTGGAAGAAAGTTCTGGACATTCTTATAGAAATGATTTTAATGACCAATTTAAAGAATCTTTTACTAAAGTATTGGAAACAAACAATGATGGTTCGATAGATAATTTTGAAACAATATATTTAGATTTTAGATTTTCTAATCTATGTAATTTCAAATGTAGGTCTTGTAGACCTGAATGGAGTTCTACTTGGGCCAAAGAAGCAAAAGATAATGAAGATCATCCATATCACGAGTGGGATGGACATATACCAAGACATAATTTAACAGAAGAACAATTTATAGATAGATTTGAGGGAACTCTAAAAACAGTAGAAAGATTATATTTTGCAGGTGGAGAACCCTTAGCAGCAAAGGAACACTATTGGATATTAAATTATTTGATAGAAAATAATAATACAGATTTAATTCTTGAATATAATACAAATTTATCTATGTTAAAGAATAATAAACTCAAATTAAGTGTTGTAGATTATTGGAAAAAGTTTAGTAATATTAGTATAAGAGTTAGTTTAGATGCAAGTGGTAAAAGGGCAGAATATTTAAGAAGTGGAACTGATTGGAAACTAATTGAAGAAAACTTTAGATATGTTAAGGAAAATTTACCAGATGTAAATATGGGTATATCATCAGTCTTTCAATTAACTAACGCTTTACATTTACCTGATTTTTATCAAGGGTTTCTTGATAGGGGAGTACTTGATATAAAAGATTTAAATAATGTGTTTGTAATACCTCTAACTGGACCAGAACAATTGAGTTCTCGGATTTTACCAAAAGAATTAAAATTAAAAGTGGAAGAGAATTGGAATAATTTTTTAAATGGGTTACCAGAACATATTAAACTTAAAGGTTATGTTGATAACTGTATTGGATATATGAATGAAGAAGATTTATATGATAGTAATAAAAAAGATTTTATAGACTTCACTATGTCGTTGGATAAAATTAGAAATGAAAGTTTTGGTGACGTATTTCCAGAATTAAAAGATTATTATGAAAAAATACTCTAAGTTATACAATTCTAAAGTTTTTTGTATGATGCCTTGGATACATACTCATATATGGCCAAGTGGTAAGGCCTTTCCTTGCTGTATGTCCGATAGTACAGTCGAGTATGGTAATCTTAATGATAACAGTTTAGAAGAAATTTGGAACAATGACAAGTACAAACAACTTAGAAAGAATATGATAAATGATGATGAGACTAAGGAATGTAGTAGATGTTATGAGATGGAGAAGTCTAATGTATTTACATTAAGACAGATGGTAAATAAGCATTATATTGAACATTGGGATAGAGTGGAATCAACTAAAGAAGATGGAACGGTAGAAGAATTAAATATGGGTTATATGGATATTAGAGTTTCTAATATTTGTAATTTTAAATGTAGAACTTGTGGGCCAGAACTGAGTAGTGGATGGTATGAGGATCATATAAAACTATATTCACAACCATTAAATCCGAGAATAATGAATATAGCAAATAATGAAAAGTTTTGGAATGACTTACAGCCATTACTACTTACAGTAGAAGAAGCTTGTTGGGCTGGTGGAGAACCAATCATCACAGAGGAACATTATAAGGTATTGGATTTTTGGATTGAGAATAAGATGGAAGATGTTAGATTAAGATATACAACTAACTTTAGTAATCTTTATTTTAAAAAGAAATCTATATTAGACTATTGGAATAGTTTTAAGGATGTTAGGATAGCTGCAAGTCTTGATGGTATGGGTAAAAGAGGTGAGTTGATTAGAGCAGGAACTGAGTGGGACGTGATAGAAGATAATAGAAGAGAAATGTTAAAAGAATGTCCTGATGTATATTTTGAGATAACACCAACGGTTAGTATTATGAATGTTTATCATCTACCAGATTTTCACAAGAATTGGGTTGAGAGAGGACTATTAGAACCACAAAATGTAAGAATGAATATACTAACTTATCCAGAAGATTATAGAATACAGATTATACCACCAAAGGAAAGAAAGATATTTATAGACAAGTATACAGAACATATAAAATGGATTGATGATAACTTTGGAGATGGTGCTGCAAAAAGTGGATTTGAATCAGTTCTTGATTTTTTACAACAAGAAAATTATGAGAATCTTATACCTGAATTTATTAGTAGAAATAAAGGATTGGATGAATTAAGAGGAGAATCTTTATTTGAGATTTGTCCAGAGTTGGAATTTTTTAATGGATAATTTTCAATCAATAGGCACAGATAAGTTATCAATTGGTAAAAGAATTAAGATGGGTACAAGTTCTTTGGATACTTTACCATTTAAACAATATGGAGTTTTAGATGATACTCAAACCACCGTAGTGTTAATACGAGATGTACTGGATAAATGGAAAAGTGGATATAAACAGGAATTAGAGGAAAAGTTTGAACATGGGACTAATCTTTTTAATTTTGTAGAACGACCAGAAAATTTAAATCCAAATGCGTTAAGAAGATTTTGGCAACGATTTAAATATGGTTATTATACAACATTTACAAACCCAGACGAAGTGACTTTGGTGGGATTGGAAATAATATCTAAATTACATGATTATTATGCAGATTTAAGTTGGATACATTATAGTCATGCAGAATTTTGGATGTGGAATGATGATACATATAAATCTTTATGGGAATTAGCATTAAAACCAAATGTATATTTTTTAGATTTAAAAGATTTAAGTAATCCAAAGTTTTTAGAATGGGCACATTATACTGATGCCGATTGGAAAAAAGTAAAAGAGTTTCCACATAGAAATCCAACCTTGAATAAATTTTGGCCTCAAATGGAGTTGTTATGGAAGGAATATAATGACGGTAAAATTTTGAAAGGGAAGATATTGGCATCACCATTTTTTGAAACTAAGTTACCAGATTTTATCGAAGGTAAAGAGTTTACATATAGAGAAATAGATTCTGAAACAAGATTAAAGTTTGATGTACATTTAAAATTGTGTAGGTTTCATCAAGATAGTGTAGATTATATAAGAACTAATCCTGAGAGATATTTGAAGTTTGAAAAATTCAAAGGGAGAATAAAATCACGTTTGATATAGAAAAACTAAAAAAGAGTAAAACATTTTGTCCATTTCCATTTATGAACCTAAACAGTAATACTGATGGTTCGGTAAAGATATGTTGTGCACAAAATGAAAACTTACATATAAAGAAAGATGATGGAGAAACTTTTAATTTATATGAGGATGATATAGACGAGGTTTGGAATTCTAAACATATTCAAGATATTAGGAAAAGACTTCTAAATGGAGAACAAATACAAGAATGTAATGTGTGTTGGAATATAGAAAATGCAGAAAAAGATTATGGTGGTCATGATGCACCAAAAAGTACGAGAATAGATAGTATAGAAAGTTATATGGAAAAAGATGGTATTTTTAATTGGATGGAAGATACACTTGAAAAAAATATACAATCCACTTTAGAATTTGGTTGGGTAAGAGAATCGTTAAAAAGTTTAGAACTTAGATTAGGAAACCATTGTAATCTAACTTGTAATATGTGTTGGGGTTATAGTAGTAGTAAGATTAATTCAGAGAGATTAACCTTATTAAAGAATAGGGATAAAACTATGCCACCGTGGTTGTTTAATATGTGGTATCCAGAAGAATATAATATATCTAAAATTGATATGATGTGGCACGAGAATCCGAAATTCTTAGAAAATTTTAAAAAAGTAGCACCTACATTAAAACGATTGTATGTTACAGGCGGTGAACCAAGTATTATTGCAGCAAATACTAAAATTATAAATCATTTGATAGCTATAGGTAACAAGGACTGTCATGTATCTTTTACAACAAATTTGACAACTTGGAATATAGATTTGTATGAGAAATTAGAATTTTTTGACAAGAGTGAGGTTCAGGTTAGTATAGATGGTTATAAAGAATCTCAAGAATATATAAGATATGGTTCAACGTGGAGTGTAATAGAAGATAATTTTAAGAAGTTAATTCAATTACCAGATAAAGTTAGAATACAAATCTATACAGTATTTCAAGTATATAATATGTTTGAGACTTATAAAATGATGAAGTGGTTAGATTCTTTACGAATAGATGGATTGTTAAAAAGAGAAGTTGGGTTTTATTCTATATTGATAGACCAACCATTATATTTAAGGACGAATTTTATGCCTTGGGAAATTAGAGATAAGGCAATGAAACTATACAGAGAATTTTATGATTATTCAACATATGATAATGAATTTTTAGATTTTCATGGAACGGCCAATAAAATCATTTCTTATTTGGAAAGTAATTGGGAGCCACATAAAAGTTATGGAAAGTATTGTCAAGGTGTAGAACAGACAGAATTAAACCAACGGAAGATGTTTTATCAATATACACGGTATATGGATAAAGTTAGAAATACGAGTTTTTTTGAAACTTTTCCAGAATGGCGGGAGTTAAAAGAAGAATTTAATGAAGCTCAAGATGAACATTTAATGACACCTAATTGGTGGATAGATGATAGAATACCAAAGAATAAAAGAAAATGAGTGATTTAGTAAAAATATTACCAGGAGAAAATAAATACTTAAGTGTTACTTGGCAAGTTAATAATTTTTGTAATTATAAATGTTCCTATTGTAATGAGGGTAATTGGAGTGGGACTCATAAGAATGAGGATACGGATACATATATACAATTTCTTGATAAGTTAATAACAAGATTTCAGTTTAAAGGATATGATTCATTTAAGTTTTTCTTTTCAGGAGGAGAACCCGTATATTGGAAACCATTATTAGAAGTAGCGGAATTTATTCATGAGAAATGTGATAAACCTTTATTGGCAATAAATACTAATTTGAGTAATTCAATAAATTGGTGGAAGAAAAATTATCATTTATTTAATGATGTGGTGGCTAGTTATCATATAGAATTTGTAAATAATGACCGTTATTTAGAGAATGCTAAATTCTTACAAGACAAAATGAATTATTTGGCATTACGAATGATGATGGACGATTATCATTTTCAAGAAGTGATTGATGCAGGAAATAAGATTTGGGAAGAAATGGATAATTGTGTTTTGGAGTGGGTGCCATTATTAGATGAGTTGTCCACTGGAGCACAACCTTGGTATTATAAAGAGAAATGGAAAAGAGAATTTTTTGAAAAGACTGATGGTTATCAAAGAAAGTGGGGAACGATAAACGAACACAGAGAATTTAGACCCGCGTATAGTTTAGAGGAATGGAACGATGGTAAAATACAACCAATAAATTCTAATAGATTAGCAGCCGAAAGATTGAATAATTTTGAGGGTTGGCATTGTTGGATAAATGATGCAATATTTATAAACCCATATGGAGATATTAGTGCGGCTAGTTGTGGAGTTAGTGGTAAAATAGGTAATATAAATGAGGATTGGATAGAATTTTTTGATTCACCAATTATATGTCCAAAATCACATTGTACTTGTGGAACTGATATAATAATTCCCAAGATAAGTCATAAAGTATATAATGGAGAAGTAGATTATCCAGTATTAGATAAGAAAGAAATAAATGCCAGTTAAAACAGCAATATGTATGTGTCCAGCTTGGTCTTTAGAGACTCCACCATTAAGTCTTGGATTGTTGGCAGGTGCTCTAAAGAGTAAAGGTCGAGATGTTAAACAATATCATATTAATTTACTTTCTGCAATGCACGTAGATTATGAGACTCATCAAGAATTATGGGCCCCAACTGGTCATTTCTTATGGACTAATGACCATTCTTTTGAAGATAAAATATTACCATTGTATGCAGAGTATTGGGATACATTAATAGAGGAATTGTCAACGTTTGATATTGTTACATTCACAACTTACTTCTCAAACATTGTAGTAACGGATTATATAGCTGAGAGATTATATAAGAAAAATCCCAATCTACATATTTTTTACGGCGGCCCATATTGTTGGAACGCACCACACGGGGGATTACGAATATCACATCCATTAGAAGAACCAGATAGAGATTGGATTAAACTTTCTTGTGATGCCGAAGGTGAATTAATAATAAATGATTTAGTAGATTGTTATGAGAATAATGAGAATTATGATACCGTACAGGGAATTTGGGTTTGGGGAGAAAATAAAAAACCGAAATTTACGGGTCTGAGAATACCACAAAAAGATTTAGATGTAATACCGAGAGCAAATTGGGAGGGGATGGAATTACAGAATTATGCACCATTTCATTATGAAGGTCATGCACATTTACCATTACAAGGTTCTCGGGGATGTACTTATAAATGTACATTTTGTTCAGAGACAAGAATTTTTAGATTTAAAAAAGGTCATTCTATAGCCAGAGAAATAATAGACCAAGTTGAGAAATATAATATAACACATTTCTCATTTGTGGATTCTCTTGTTAATGGTTCAATGCCACAGTTTAAGATATTGGTAGATGAATTATGTGATGAAGTGGATAAAAATCCAAAATTGAAAGAATTAAGTCTTGGTGGATATGCAAGAACACATGAGGAGATGGATGATAAATTAATGAAGAAAGCGGCCAAGGCAGGGTTTAAATGGTTATCTATTGGAGTGGAAAGTGGCACACCAAAAGTACTTGAGATTATAGAAAAGAGACAAACAAGAGAAGGAATTGAACAATTATGGAAGGCTTGTTGGAGACACGGAATACGAATGGATGCCAATTGGATTTCAGGATATCCAAAAGAGAATCATATTGATTGGATAATTAGTTTATATTTCTTATATGAAAATAAACATTATATGCCAGTAGTTGCAGCAAATCAGTTTCCTGCAGGAGTAACTCCAGGTACGGCATTAGATCAATATAGAGATGTGTTTTCTATATCACAATATAGTACTATTTTTTATGATTGGGTAAGTGAAAATTTTAAGAACACCTTTATTAATAGATTTTTAAGATTAAAATTAACTCACTTATATTTGGAGTTGTGGAAAGTATATTTTTCTGGATTTTGGACAGTTAGAGAAGATTTAAAACATTTTAAAGTTAAAAATCCAAATAGTATTTTTAACCAAGAACAATATAAAGAATGGCCTCAAAGAACACAAGGAACTTATTGGCAACAATTACATAATAGACACCAATTTCCACAAGAATTTGATATTAAAAAAATAAATTATAATGTTCCTTATTTAGAATTTGCAAATATTCCAGTACACGATGAGTATGATCCTACGGTTAGTGTGGAAGATACTATAATGATAGAAACACGGAATGAAATACGTGTATGGTGTTGGTTAATATATCAATTGGTAGGCCCATATGATATTGAGGTAGAATTCGATGAGGATTATAGTGAGAGAAATATAGATGGTGCCAGATTAATAAGTAAGTTTAAGTTTACTTCAGAATTAGATGGTACTTATAAACTTGAAATAAATAATAAATTAACCGTAGATGAGGCCGCCAAACAAACAATACATTTATGTTTACCGAATAAACTCGAACATTTTGATATGTTGGAATATAGAAAAAGAAAAAGACAGGTAAGAATTAAACACGCAGAAGATAAACATTTAAGAGCTAAACAGTATAAAATAAAAGATACTATAAATTTAAGTGCAGATGGAATGATTGTAAATTATTATGATCTATCATTTGATGATAATTACGTAGATGAGGGAAATATGAACGAGAAATATGAAGATGAAAATTATTTGGTAGATAAATATGAAATACCAAATTATATTGATGCTTTTGATATTGAAAAATATAAAATTAATTTAAAACGAACAATGATGACGGGAAAACATTAATGAAAGATTTAAAATATTTTTGTTCCCATTTATTTACTTCGTTGAGTTTTGACCATAGGGGAAAGGCTAGAGTTTGTTGTAACAACTATGAAGTACCAACAGGTGAAGACCTTGAACCAATTGATGTATATTCAGAAGATTTTAATGTAAATGATGCATTTAATAGTGATTTGCATGTAAGAATTAGAAAGAATATATTAGAAAATAAACAGGATGAAAGTTGTAGTAGATGTTGGCAAACAGAAGATAATGGTGCTGAGAGTTATAGAACTATTTGGAATAATACTTTAGCAGGTGGATACCTAAAAGGAATAATGTTGGATTCAGTAGATGACGATGGTATTATAGATAAACCATTTATAACATTTTTAGATTTTACAATGGGTAATAAATGTAATTTGGTATGTCGAATGTGTAATTTAAACAATTCTAATCAATGGGATTTAGAATCTGATTTATTGAATATAGAAATACCTTGGGATTATCCTAGCACTACATTACCAGTAGATGAGCGGTTTATGGCTGATGAATTTTTTATGAAAAATTTCATGCATTTAAAACATATAAATTTTCTTGGTGGTGAACCTTTGATTGTGGATGAACATTATGAATTTTTAAAGAAATGTATTAAGTTTGAAGTAGCACAAAATATAGTTTTATCTTATACCACGAACTTAACAGTTATTAAAAAAGAACTTATGGGATTGTGGGAAAATTTTAGACACGTTTCAGTAGGAGTAAGTGTTGATGGTGTAGGTAAAGTAAATGATTATATTAGATATCCTTCAAAATGGAAAAATATAGAAAAAAATATTAAAAAAATATCAACTTATAAAGATGAGATTAGTATGGATTTACAAATACAATCTACTTTTCAAATGATGAATGTTTTGGATTGGGGTAATTTATTAGAATGGACATATAATTTAGGTGATTTGGGTTTTTGGAGATTACCTTTTAGTAATTGGGTAAGTTATCCAGAACATTATGATGCAAAATTATTACCAAAAGATTTAAAGACGGAAGCATTAGAAAATATTAATAAGTTTCTTGATAGTAAGAAAGATGTTGTATGGGATATTGGTGAACAACAATGGTTAGGTATTTTGGAAAGTAACTTAAAGACTTTTGAGAAATCTTTTGATGATGACGAACAAGAGAGATATTACAAAACAATAAAAAAACATACTAAGTTACTTGATTTAAATAGAGGTCAACATATTAAGGATTATATTCCAGAATTAGAAAAATTTATATATGAATAAATTATATTTTGGTTGGGATTATTATAATTATTCACATCAACCAGACATAAGTAGAATAATAGAGGAAAAATTTCAAGATTTTAGGCCGGATTTGACATACCCAAACGATTCTGATACTTTACCTTTGTTTAATGATGAGTATATGGTTACTAATCCATGGCATCAACTTTTGGATGTATTAAAAGACTATGAAGTAGTAGCACATAGAGATACTACTGAATTAATAGAGAGGGATATTCCATTTATTTATCTTATAGGTATAAGATCCGGCCCTCAAGAATGGGAAACTGATGATAGAAATAAATTATTTCATAATATAAAACAACATACTAAAAATTATATTAAAGATGGTAAGGTATTGGTAATAGTTGATATGTCGGGAGAAGGATATCCAGTAGAAAATTTGGACGAATTAACCTTTTCAGAAACAGGAGTAATTCCAAATATACCAATTGAAATAGAAAAGGCTGCTGACAGAGAAGACTTTCCATTAACTAATATGTGTTATTTAACTGGAAATGCAGAAGCAGTAAATTATGAACCGACTAAGATTAATATTATTAATTTGTGTTGGTCTGAAATTGCTGTAAAGAAGTCAAATAATGAGGTAGATAATATTTTTGAAGAAGTTTTTGAATATAAGAAAAAACATGTACGTAGACCAACAACAAAACATTTTTTAAGTCTTTGTAAGTTAGTAAAGGATTGGCGTTTATATCATTCGTTAGGTTTAAATCATTATAATTTACACGAAAAAGGATTAACTTCATTAATTATACCTAAAAATCAATTAATGATATTAAATGAACGACTTTGGCCAGGAGCAGCAGCTAAACCTTATGATTCGAGGATAGATGATTCTTCTGATGAAACTGATTTTGTGTTTAATGAAAATATAACAGAGTTTGAAGAGTATATTAGAGTAATAAAACTTAAACTTCGATTGATAGGTAATACGGAACACGGAAAGTATGTAAAATCTGATGAGAATATAAAAAGTTTACTTGAAAAATTACCATTATATGTTGATTTAAAATCATTTAAACAAAACGATGGAACACCAATTAGTGGATTTAGTGTATGGGATGAGAGTTTTTATAACGATACATTTTTTTCATATTTGTATGAGAGTTACGCATATAATACTAAAACTACTTATATTTCAGAAAAGTTTTGGAAAACAGTTTTAAATTTTCATCCAACATTATTAGTTACTAATCCACATACTTTGAGATATTTAAGAGATAGAGGATATAAAACATTCTCACCTTTTATAGATGAGAGTTATGATAACGAAGAAGATTTTGATTTAAGAACAAATATGTTATTATCCGAAGTTAATAGATTATGTGAAATGAGTAAAACAGAAATGTTGGATTGGTATTCTAAACAGTCTGATACACTTATTTATAATTTTAAAAAGTATTATGAGGATGATATTATAATAAAACCAATTAATAAAATTAAAGGGTTGTATAACATATTATGAATGATATAAAATTTGGTTGGGATTATTGGGATTACTCAAGACAGCCCGATATTAGAAAAATAATAAAAAAAGATTTTAATGGATTCTCTCCTGATGGAGTTTATCCAAACGATTCTGATACTTTACCGTTGTTTGATTCTAACTATCAACCAACAAATGCCTGGCATAACATTTATAATATATTACAACACCACTATGATGGATATACTGAACTTGAAAATAAGGATACTACGGAGTATATAAAAAATAATGAAACATTTATATATGTTATAGCAACAAATGGTGGGCCAGTAACTTGGTGTGGTGGTGATACAGAAAGAAATACTTTATTTCATAATATAAAAGAACACACAAAAGAATATATTAGAAAAGGTAAGGTGTTAGTTACTATAGATTTGTCGTTTGAAGGATTTCCAATAAATGGTGAGGATAAGTTAAGTATTTTAGATATGGGAAAACATCCTAATTTAGCAGAAGTAGTTCATAGAAGAGCAAAAGAAGAAAAATTTCCAATAGAAAATATAGTATTTTTAAGTGCAAATTATAAAGATGTAGAATATTATAAAAATTGGTGTAAACGAAATAAAATTGAAACACCTATGAATTGGGTTTTACTTGATTGGTGTCAGAGAGCCATTTCTTCAGATTATAAACACTTAACAGATAGATTTGAGGATCACTTTAATTATAAAAAAGATAATTTAGATAAAATGAAACATTATTTGTGTTTATGTAGACGATTAAAAACACCCAGAGTATTTCATCATATGGCATTAAATTATTTTAATTTGTTAGATAAAGGTTCAGTATCTTGTATTTTACCAAGAAGGGAAATTTCACATTTATTTCCTGAATTAAATATAGATAAATCTAAGATGGAAATGGATCATGCTGGAACGAAAACTTTTAGTGATTGTGCAAATTTAGAAGATTATGAATTTAATAAAACCTTGAAAGATAATGAAATATTAGATGATATTACTGACGATTTTTATAATAGATTTAAATATCTTGAAGTGTTAGGTCGAACTAAATATTTATATAAAGTTAGAGATAAGAATAATATAAGAGATTTTTTAAAAAAGTTACCTTTGACCGTAGATAGAAAAACTCACGATACTATAGATTCGTTTCATCATTGGGATTCTAAACTATATAAAGATACTATGTTTTCTTATATATATGAAACTTGGTCTATGTCTACTAATATGGTTTTCTTTTCAGAGAAGATTTATAAAGCAATTTTAAATTTTCATCCATTTTTGGGAATGATTAATTCAGATACTTTAAAGTTTATGGAAAGAAATGGGTATAAGAGCTTTTCACCGTTTATAGATGAAAATTATGATGATGAAGGTGATCCAGATATTAGAAGTGAGTTATTATTAAAAGAAATGCAGAGGTTATGTGAATTACCAATTAATAAAATGTTGGATTGGTATGGTGATCAATCAGATATATTGATACATAATTACGATGTTTTTATGAATAACACACATTTAGAGAAAAGTACAAAACAATTTTTAAAAGTATGGGAGAATATTAATGGCTGAATATCATGATTATGACGTAACAAATCAAAAATACGAGTTTCATAAAATAAAAGATAGAAAAAGAATACCGTTATACCACGAGAGGACTGATAGAGAATATAGTTGGACGGCTACATATGAATTTAAAGGTCGTGATGGTAGTATGGGATTACCATTTCCAAATTGTTTACCCGATTCTGTATATGAAGAATTTAAAGAGAGTGAACATGAAGATGCAAATTGGTGGATACAGTCTGGAGAGTGTAAAGAAATACCAAGGATTAGGGCGATAGAAAACGAACCATTTATGTTGATGTCACATTATGGGTTTTTAGTTACTCCAGAATCCGAAGAAAAAAATTATAAAGCAATAAATGAACAGTTTGAGTTATTAATAACAAATAAACGTGATGAAAAATATGTTTATTTAGTACAACCTCAATCTATTGATCCAAATCCACAGTATGGTATATTTCAAGTATTGTCTAAAAATATACCGAAGGAAGTAATGGAAGATTTATCTAATGATAGGGCAGTTTTATGTTTATCTTTTATACAAGAAGGAGATAGTTATGGTGAATTTTTTCCAGAACTGCATAAGTTTTGTGAAAAACATACTATACCTCGAAAGAATTTTGTATTTTGTTCGAATAATGCTATGTTAGAACTTGAATATGAAAACTATTGTGAGAAAAATAATATTACAGATAAGTCTACAATGATTTCAATTTATTATTATTATAATCATGTTTCAACAATGTATAGATTAGATTATATGTGTTATAAAAATAATTGGGAGCCACCTCAAACAGTAAGAATTTCTAAAGAAGGAGATAATTTTGAACATGATGGATTTAGAATAAATACATTAGAGAGATTTAATCCATTGAGAAAGGAAATTAGACCGTATCATTATATGTGTTATAATAGACAACCAAAACTACATAGAACATTGATGGTAGCTTATTTGATGAAGGAGAATTTATTAGATAAGGGATTGGTAAGTTTAGCTTCGGTATATGCCATAAGTGCGGATGAACAAGATCAGTTTATACCATCATATAGAAATTTAAGAACACCAATATATACACAAGAAGAAAAGAACAACATAATGCCTTATTGGGATAAAGTAATAAAACAAGGTTCATTTACTGTAGATTTAAATGAAAAAGAAATGGAACACGTTTGGTTATCTTCGTGGATAGATGTTTTCCCAAGTATATATAATCAATGTTATTTTTCAGTAGTGAGTTCTACAAGTTTTGATACTACTTGGATGCACCCTGACGAGAAATTTTGGAAGGAACTGGGACAATTTAAACCATTTATTTGGGTTGGCCCAGCACATTCATTACAACATCTACGCACACAGGGATTTAAAACATTTTCACCTTGGATTGATGAAAGTTATGATGAAGAAGAAGATTGTGAAAAACGGTTCTTGATGATAGTGGATGAAATCAAACGGCTGTGTGATATGAGTTTAGAAGAAATACATGAGTGGTATCACGAAATGGAAGATATTTTGAAACATAATTGGAGAAGAATATTAAATTATAATCCTTCACCATTTTTTAAACCATACAATAAACTTTATGATTTACTATAATAACTAACTATTTATATATAAGTCGAGTAGAGCTAACACGGGTGAAAAACCTGAAAGTCCTATCCCTCTACATTTAGACTATAAAACAAGGGTGGCATCAAGATAAATTGGTGCCTTCATTTAATGGAGGCTTTTTAATGCGAGTTTTAATTACAGGTATAACAGGTTTTGTAGGTAGTCATATGGCAGACTACTTAATAAAAAATGTTCCAACTATACATATATACGGACTTCGAAGATGGCGAAGCAGGTATGATAATGTACAACAATTATATAAAAATCCTAATGTTACTTTTATAGAAGGTGATTTAACAGATAGAAGTAGTTTAAATAGGGCAATAAAAATATCTAAACCAGATATTGTATATCATTTTGCTGCACAAAGTTTTCCAGAATCGAGTTTTGTAACACCCACATTAACATTAACAACAAATGTTCTCGGAACTACAAATTTATTAGAAGAATTACGTGAATCTTCAGAATGTGATCCCGTAATTATTAGTGTATCTTCTTCCGAAGTCTATGGTAATCCTACCAAAGATGAAATCCCAATTAAAGAAACAAATCCAATTCGTGCTGCAAATCCATACTCAATATCAAAAGTTGGACACGATTTGATGTCACAATATTATGCGAATGCGTATGATATGAAAGTTATAATTACAAGAATGTTTTCTCACGAAGGTAAAAGACGAGGAAAGTTATTTGCTTTATCTTCGTTTGCATTTCAAATAGTAAAACACGAGAAATCAGAGGAATTTAATAAAGAAGGACATTGGTGTGAAATATATCATGGTAATTTAGGTTCAGTACGAACATATAATCACATAGATGACGCAGTTCATGCATATTGGTTAGCAGCCAATAAGTGTGAGTATGGAGAAGTTTATAATATAGGTGGAGATGAAACATATACCGTAGGTGGAGCATTAGATATGTTGATATCAAAATCTAAAAACCCTGAAGTATTTATAAAATTACAAGATCCAGATAGAATGAGACCAACTGATATTACATTACAAGTACCCGACAGTACAAAATTCAGAGAAAAAACTGGTTGGAAACCAACTAAAGGTTTAGAAGAAATATGTGATGATTTATTAGACTTTTGGAGAAGTCATAAGGATTTTTGGAGAGACCCCACATGAGTTTTAAAACTAAAATAACAAAATCAGAAATATTTCCAGAAGTACAATTAATACAGCCAGACCCTTGGTTTGATTATCGAGGTGAAATGTGGACTTTTTGGGAAAAAGAAAACGAAGTTCTACCAAAAGAACACGAATTCAAAATATCTAAATTTACTCGTTCAAGAAAAAATGTTTTACGAGGACTCCATGGAGATAAAGTAACTTGGAAAAATATTACTTGTGTGTGGGGTGAGATTTATTTAGTTGTAGTTGATAATCGACCAGATTCTAAAACATATAGAGAATGGGATAGTTTTATTATATCAGATAGAAATCATACAAGTGTTTTAGTACCTGCCGGATTTGTAAATGGTCATTTATGTTTAAGTGATGAATGTTTATTTCATTACACACAATCATATCCAAAAGAATATGTGGATTGGATGGATCAAGATGTAGTGAAATGGAACGATGAAAGTATAGGTATAGATTGGCCAATAAGTAATCCAATATTAAATTGGAGAGATAAATGAATATAGTAACAGGCGGATGTAGTTATTCTAATACTGTAGATTGTGTAGATTATACGAGATTTAAAATGGAACATGATTCTTATCAATTAGATAATTACAAAAGTTGGGCACTACATTTAGAAGATATTGTTCCAGATTGTAAAGTATATAATACTGCTAAGCCGGCGGCAGGAAATGGTTATATATCAAGAGCAGTAATTTATAAAGTTAATGAATTGTTGGAACAATATAAAAAACCAGATTATGTTTTTATACAACTTAGTTCTTGTGATAGAAAAGAATTATTAGTGAATATAGATGATGCTACAAGTCAAACAGATAAAAATATAATTACTCATTTTATACCAGAGTTTGATATAAAGGATGTACGATATAATAAGGATGTTAAGTTAAAGAATAATAATATGATATGGTTAAAACATTCATATGAAGAAGATTCTTTGATGAAACATTGGTATAAGTATTATCATAGTGTAGAAGTTGGGTATTTAAGAACTTTAGAACATATTTTAAGATTACAATGGTTTTTTAAATCTAATGATATTAGTTATAAATTTTTTAGTGGGTGGAATATATTTAACGAGTTAAAAGTACCAAGAAATCCTATTGAGTTAAGACATTTATGGAAAATGATTGATTGGGATAATTTTTGGTTTCATAGAAAATTTGGTGGTATAACGCAATGGTCTGATGAGAATTTACCATTTAAAGATAGATATGTTACAGGAGAGATATTAAATGAAGAAGGTTTCCCTTTAGACCAACACCCATCTAATATTGCACATAGAGAATTTGCAAAACAGGTAGTATCAAAATGGATAAAGTAATTAATACATATTCGGATCACTTTTCAAATAATGTATTGAATTATATTAGAGATAATGCCATCATATATGAGGAAATATATAGACATTCAAAATCTTTAAAAAGTAGTTTAAATTCGGAGATTTTAATTACATCATATACTCGAATGAAAGATGAGAATAAAAAATTTATATTGATTATAGAAGTTGGAGAATCAAATTGGTTTAGTTATGATAATCAAATTAAAATACATGAGTTGTGTGAACAAACTGGAGTTCCTGAAAATAAAATAGTATATATTACAAATGATGTGATGTGTAATGTGGTGTATGATAAATGGTTTACAAATCAAACAAAATATAAAATTAAAATTAATTTTATAAATTATCCTTGTTTATTAGTTGGAGATACAAAAGCAAAGCCCAATCCATCTCCAGGTTATTTTAATGTAGAAAAATATAAAGATAGAGAAGTATTACCAACTAAAAAATTTATGTGTTTGATAGGACACCGCACTAAACAACGAGATTTTCTTTGGGATTTTTTAAAAGATAAAAATGGTCATACATCTTATCTTGGTAGAAAAATAGTTTTACCAAATTCTGTTAGTTGGCAATCATCAGAAGAATCTCTCATCGAGTTCGGAAATTCAGATCCATCTACAGATAGATTACAAAAATATTATAGAGATTCTTATTTTTCAATAGTTCCCGAAGGGGAAGGTGGTGGACAACTTTCAGAAAAAGTACATAAGCCTTTACTTTACGGCCATCCATTTATTTTATTTTCTTACAATCAAGATATTGGAGAATTTGCAACAGGGGTGTTAAGTAGGTTAAAAGAGTGGGGATTCGAAACTTTTCCAGAATTGTTTGATGAATCATATGATGAGATTAGTAATGTATATGAAAGAAGAAATAATTTCAAACAACAAATTTTAAGATTATATAATATGGAAACGAAAGAATTACAGAAATTATGTGAGAGTGTAGTAGAGAAATGTATACATAACCAAAAAACAATATTAAGTTTGGAAATACCAGACGACCAATTAATAAGTAAATTAGAGAGTTTATTATGATACATGATTATACAAAAAATATTATAAGTGAGTTAAATTGTGATGTATGGATAGAAACTGGCATAGGGGATGGTTATGGGGGGAGTATCTATAAAATCCATAATTGGTTTCCTGAAATAATACAATATGAAGTAGAAATTTCTCAAAAAAATGTTGATGTTGTAATAAGTGAGAATCTCCCAAAGAAATTTATTATTGAACAGGGTAATTCTCCGGGGTTTCTTAAAAAACATATAAATGATATTTCTAAGTATACTTTACCTATTTTCTTTTTAGACGCCAACACTAATCACGGCCCTGATTATTGGCCTTTACGAGATGAACTTAACGTAATATTAGATTTACCAAAATGTGTTATAGTAATAGATGATTTTAAACACCCGTCTAAACCATTTAATTATGATTCTCATTATGGTACAGAGACCAAACCACCAATACCAAATGATTTAAATCATATTAAAGATTTATTAAAAACGGCAAAAATAAAATCGGTGTATCATTGTAAAGAATCGGCAATGAGTAATATGGGAGTAGTGTTTATATTTAAGGGGATAGTTTATAACAATGATAATTTTTTTGATGAAGAACGAGTAAATTAGGGAGGCGAAAATGGATAAACAATTTTTAATAGACTTCGAAACAGAAGTTAAAGAGAGATATGAAGCAGGAGAGATTAAGGCTCCAGTTCATCTTGCATCAAATAACGAAGATCAACTTATAGAAATATTCAAAGATGTTGGTAAAGATGATTGGGTATTTTGTAGTTGGAGAAATCACTATCACGCATTACTACACGGTATTCCAAGAGATACACTTATGGATATGATTGTTCGTGGTAAGAGTATGAGTGTGTATTCAGACGAACCAAAGTTTTATTCGTCATCAATAGTTGGTGGAATATTACCAATAGCACTTGGAGTAGCGAAATCAATTAAATTAAAGGGTGGAACAAATAAAGTGTGGTGTTTTGTTGGTGATATGACATTCGAAACAGGTATATTTTATGAAACTTATAAATACAGTAGAAATTTTGAATTACCTTTAGAGTTTGTTATTGAAGATAATAACCTTTCTACAAATACACCCGTTGATGAAACTTGGGGTGGAAAACAAACAGTGCCATCAGATGTATATTATTATCAATATAAAAGTGAGTATCCACATCACGGAACAGGAAATTGGGTGTTATTTTAATGAAGTATAAAGATGAAATAATAAGAAGTATGGAGTGGTTAGGTAGAAAAAAAGATACTATTTTTCTTGGTCAATCCGTAAAATTTAGTGGTAATGCAATTTACAATACATTAAAAACTTTACCTGAAGAAAAACGAATAGAATTACCAGTATTTGAAGAAATACAAATGGGAATGAGTACAGGAATGGCGTTAGATGGGTTAGTTCCTATTTGTTGTTTTCCACGATTTGATTTTATATTAAGATGTATGGATGCTTTAGTAAATCATTTAGATAAAATGCAACATATGACTGAAGGGACGTTTAAACCAAAAGTAATAATGAGAACTTCTATTGGTTCTAAGAAACCACTTGATGGTGGCATTCAACACACACAAGATTATACAGACCCAATAATGCGAATGTTACATGAAGTTAATGTGGTGTTGTTAAATGAACCAGAACAAATATTTCCAGAATTTGAGGAAGCATATAATACAGATTGTTCTACATTATTAATTGAGTGGGGAGATTATTATAATGAAAAATAAGAGTGCTCTTATTATTGGTGGAATGGGAATGGTAGGTAGACAATTAACAAAGTTGTGTGCTGAAGAATATGATGAGGTGTGTGTTCTTGATTTAGATTATAAGACACCCAAAGATTTACCAAAGGGAGTTAAATATCATCAGGCAGATTTAACATTTAAATCAAATGCAAGTATTGTTGCAGATTTTGACCATGTGTATCATCTGGCAGGGAAGAAAGGTTCTCCCGATACGGCAAAAAATAGTCCAGCAGAATATCTACCAATGTTACAATTTGACACTAATGTAATTGAGGCAGTTGGTAAATATAAACCAAAGTGGTTTCTATATACGAGTTCAATAGGTGTATATCCACCAATGGAAATTTATGAAGAGGATAAAGTTTGGCATACAGTTCCGAGTGATAATGATAAAGTTCCTGGTTATATAAAACGTATGGGTGAGTTAAGTTGTTATTCTATTAGAGCCACATATGGATATGAGAATATATCTATTGTGAGACCTGCAAACATTTATGGGCCGTATGATAATTTTGGAAAAAATTCTATGGTGATCCCATCTTTGATTAAAAAGGGAGTAGAAGATGATGAGATAAATGTTTGGGGTGATGGAACACCAATTAGAGATTTTATTTATTCTGAAGATGTTGCACGAGGTATGTTACATATGGTTAAAAATAAACATAACGATACTGTAAATCTTGGTAGTGGAACGGGAGTAACAATCTCAGACATAGCAACAATAGTATCAGAGTATTTTAAAAAACCGAGAATATATGATGAATCAAAACCAAATGGTGATATGAAAAGATTAATGAGTATGAGAAGGGCACACGAATTAGGATTTAATCCAAGAGTAAAGTTAAAAGATGGTATAGAAAAAACAATAGACTGGTATTTAAATGAAATATAATATTAATTGGGAAGAAAATTTACCAAAGTTGATACACGAATGGGGCCCTCTCCATACTGATCCTCCTTTACATCTTACAACTACACCTGATATTTTTTCTGGAGAAAATAATATATTAACTGATTCCGAATTAATTTTTAAGTGGCCACCAGTAAGTTCGGAGATTGATCCTGGTTCAATAACACATCCTAATACTGATGTGTTAGTTGAAAGAGGAAAAAAAGTATGTAGTGCATTTTTTGGGGAAAGTTTTACTTTTGGTGATAGTATGGCAACCACTATTAAATCGGTTGGAGAACAAAGATTTAGGTATGATAATTTTTCATATAGAATGAATAATAATTTAGGTGGCCACTTTTCAAGATTATTAGATACAGATTATTTGTTAAAGGCAGTACCAGGACAATCTAATGTTGGTATTTTAATGGGATTAGAAAGTTCTATTGAGTATTTATCAAACACATATGATAAAGTTTATGTAGTTGTACAATTAACCGAAACAGGCCGAGATTGGAAACACGAAACTGCTGATAGTGAAGAATTAATAGGGTTACGAGGAAATTCATTTTATGATTATTTTGTAAATTATGAAAATTGGTTTAGTGATAAGTTAAATAAGTTACAAGAACAATATCCAAATTGTGAATTTATAGTATGGAGAAATTTTACTCGGTGGTTAGGTGGAGATTTTGGTAACATCAAAACGATTGATAAAGTTATGATTGAGTATTTTTATGAATTGACTTTAAAATATGGTAGTGATAAGATAGTTAATTCACTTAAAAAGAAATATGGAGATACTTTACCTGTTAGTGTTGGTGGTAATCCACATTGGGAAGATATATCTAAAAGTGGATTAGGTGGATTTTTTCATAAAGATACTGAAAGTATACAATGTATTTTAGATGAGTGTGACAAATGGGAGAAGGCAATGGATTGGATGAAAGATAGTAATAATATTTTTGAAGATAGAGGAGCATATCATCCATCACTAATAGGACATAGAATATTTACAGAATATATAATAGGGAGTTTGAATTTATGAGAATATTAATTACAGGTGGTGCAGGATATCTCGGATCAGTTATTGTTCCTTTATTATTAGATAAAGGACATAATGTAACCGTATATGATAATTTAATGTATAATCAATTGACATTAACTGATTTATGTTATAAAAAGAATTTTAAATTTGTGTATGGTGATGTTAGAGATAATAAAAAATTGAAGAACTATATTGATAAGTCTGATTGTATTATACCGTTGGCTGGAGTAGTTGGATTTCCTGCCTGTGAAAAGGATAAACAATTAGCAACTCAAATAAATTATTATCAAGTAACGGAAATTGTTGATAATATGTCTCCAGACCAATTACTATTATTTCCAAATACCAATAGTGGATATGGGAGTAGAACAGATGGAGAAGTTACAGAACAGGATACGTTAACACCAATTTCACATTACGGACACACTAAATGTGATGCAGAAAATTATGTTAAATCATTTAGTAACGGAATTGTATTTAGATTAGCCACGGTATTTGGAGTATCACCTAAGATGAGATTGGATTTATTAGTAAATGAATTTGTGTATAAGGCACTAACTGATAAATATATTACAATATTTGAAAGAGAATTTATTCGTAATTATATTCATATTAGAGATGTGGCAAATGTATTTGATTTTATGATTGATAATTATGATGATTGTAGGGGAGAAATTTTTAATGTGGGGTTATCAGATACGAATATTAATAAACAACAATTAGCAGAAAAAATTAAAGAATATATTCCAGATTTAACAATAACTTATTCGGATTATTATAAAGATCCAGATAAAAGGGATTATATTGTGAGTAATGAAAAAGTAGAAAAAACTGGATGGAAACCAGAATATTCTTTGGATGATGGAATTAAAGAATTGATAATGGCATATCAGATTATTATCAATAATGATGTTAGTCATTTTAGAAATGGGTTTCCATTAACATATGGAGCATCATTATAATGTTTAAAGATAAAAAAGTAGTTATAACAGGTGGGAGTGGTTTTATAGCTACACATTACATAGAGGAATTATTATCAAGAGGAGCACAAGTAATAACTCATACACATAAGAATCCACTTAAAATTCAAGATGAGAGAATAGAAGTTGTTGATGATATAGATTTAGAAACTTTAGATGGTGCATTAAATTTGATAGTGGGTGCAGATTATGTTATTCATAGTGCAGGAAATATTTGTCATCCTGCTAGTGTTCCTACAGATTTTCAAGTTACACTTAATCAAATAAATGTTATTACAAATGTTTTGGATGCTAGTTATCAGGCAGGTATAGAAGGGTTTTTAGACCTAAATAGTTCAACTGGTTATCCCGATAGACGATATCCAATCACGGAAGATGAGTATTGGGATGATGAACCATATATTTCTTATTATGGTTATGGGTGGATGAGAAGATATAGAGAAAAACTTATAGAACATACCTCACATCTAACAGATATGAAGATGGGGATTGCACGTGGAACAGCAATATTCGGGCCCCACGATAACTTTGATTTAAAAACTTGTCATGTAATTCCAGCACTCATTAAACGAGTGTTGATGGATGAAGATCCATTTGTAGTGTGGGGAAGTCCTGATGTGGTTAGAGATTTTCTGTATGTAAAAGATGTTGTAAAGGGTGCTTTATTAGTATTAGAAAAAGGTGAATCTATGAGACCATATAATCTTGGTTATGGTTCAACAATCACCATAGGGGAAATAGTAGATACTATACTTAAAGTTACTGGTAAAACTCCTAAAGTTGAATGGGACAATTCTAAACCTACAACAATTCCTTTTAGGGCGTGTAGTACAGAGAGAATACAAAATGAACTTGGATTTAAACCCGAATATACTTTTGAGGAAGGTATAGAAGAAACAGTTGAGTGGTATTTGGCCAAATCGGGGTATTTGGCAAACATCGGTAAAAGTTTGGGATGGTAGATAGAAAACAAATATTAGATATGTGGAATCTAACTGGATTAATTAACTTACAACTTTTTTCTAAAGAGGAAGTTGCAGAATTGAGAAAAGAATCGTGGAGATTACTTAACGAAAGAGATCCAGATTGGGAAAAACACGGTATGGATGGACACCAACCATATCAATATCCACATAAAGATTCTAAATTATTTGAGAGTGTGATGAAGGATAAAAGAATACTTGATGTGGTAGAGCTTTTAATTGGAAGTGATTTAAATATTTCAAATTGTAAAGTTAATGGACACCAAACTTGGATGTATTTTAAACCACCAGGAGAACTTGGTAGAGATGTGCACCAAAACATATTTTATTCTCATTCTGATTGGGGAGAAATAATTAATATTAGTTTAGCACTTAATGACTCAGATGAAGAAAATGGGTGTTTATATTATTATCCAGGTTCACATAAAGAAAAAATATGTTATCCAATACCAGATGATTTAAAAGATGAAGAACGAATGAAAACAAATCCAAGTGGTTGGGAAAATGAACGAGGTAAACCGATATTTGTTCCTGGTACGTATGTGAATGGTGAGTGGGTGGATAAATATCCAAAAGTATACTTACCTGCAAAGGAAGGCACAGTAACATTTTTACATTCACACGTATTACATGGTTCAGATGATAATGTTTCTAAGGATAAGTGGAGAGGAGCATTTTTATCAGGATATGCTAAAAAGGGTGGAAACTTTTTTGCTGGTGCACATATGGAAAGAGAATTAATAGATGTTTATAATTAAAATGGAGTTAAAATGATATATAAAAAAAGAGAGTGGGATAATTCACCCGTTCCGTCAAGTTGGACTAATAAGATAATTGAGTGGTTAGAAGAAACAGTTGAGTGGTATGAGGAGAAATACTATGAAAAATAGCGAACAGTTAATAAACACCTGGCAAGAAAATGGATTTATAAATTATCCATTATTTACTCCAGAAGAAGTAGAAGAAATGAGAAGCGAATCTGTGAGATTACTCAACGAAAGGGATTCGGAGAAGAAAAAACGATTTGCTAATCAATATAGATTTTATAGACACCCACATAAAGATTCAGAATTATTTTCAAAAATATTGAAAGATAAACGAATTGTTAGTATGATAGAAACTCTGATGGGGGAAGATTTGGATATTCCAGATTGTAAGATAGAGGCAACTCAAACTTGGATGTATTTTAAACCACCAGGAGAACTCGGTAGAGATGTGCATCATAATATATTTTATTCTCATGCGAATTATGGAGAAGTAATTAATGTAAGTATTGCAATAGATGATGCAGATGAAGAAAATGGGTGTTTATATTGGTATCCTGGTTCACATAAAGATAGAATGGTATATCCTATTCCAGATTCATCACATACTGAATTTGCTTCAAGAGATGAAAAAAGAATTGCGGGAAATCCAGACGAACACCCAAATGAACGAGGTAAACCTTTGTATGTTCCTGGTACTTGGGTTGATGGAGTATGGACAGACAAATGGCCAAAAATATATGTTCCAATAAAGGCTGGTTCAGTAACACCATTAAATTCTCACGTATTACATGGTTCAGATGAGAATAAATCTAAAGATAGATGGAGAAGGTCTTTTTTAATACAATATCAAAAAATTGGTAATATACGAAGTGCTGGAACTCATATGAAAAGAGAATTTATAGATGTTTATAATTAAAGGAGATAACTATGATTAATAAAAAACAAGAGTGGGATAAAAATAAAAAGGCAGGAGTTCCACATGCCGTTTTTGATAATTTTTTAGATGAAGAAACTTGTTTAAAAATATATGAGGAATGTATTAGTGCACCGAAAGGTGGATGGACAGTTTTCACACGGGCTGGTTCTCGTATGGAAGAGTTTAATGATTTAATCTCGTGTCCTACAGCACACCAAGTTACATATGACTTGATGCATTCGGGCGAGATGTTGTATGACTTAGAACAACTGACAGGTGTAGTAGGATTAATACCAGACCCACATTTAGTTGGTACTGGATTTTCTATATTTAGAAATGGAAGTAATCTTGGTTGTCATTATGATTTTAATTGGAATGATAGATTACGATTACACAGAACTTTAACATCACTTTTATTCATAACTCCAGATTGGAAAGATGAATGGGGTGGTCACCATCAAGTATGGGATAAGAATAAAGATGTTGATTCAAGTGCTAAACTGTTAGGTTCGGTAGCACCAACGTTTAATAGATTTGTTATTAAGGAAAATATGTGGTATGAAGAATCACAGCAAAAAGGAGATTGGCATTCAGTAAGTACTGTTAATTGTCCTGATGATGTTGAGGGTAGATGTGCAATAAGATTTTTTTATTATCTTAGTTCAAGTGAGTATGATCCAAAAAATCTACCACATAGAAGTACTTATGCAAGTATGGAATACACACACCAAAAACTATATGAAGAAGAAGTTACTACTTCTCACTATGTAGGTGAAGGTGGAGAGGAGTACTAATTGTGAAGTATTTGATAACAGGAGGAGCAGGATATTTAGGACACCATTTGTGTGAAAAACTTTCTGGTCATGAATTGGTTGTAATTGATAAACTAATATATAATGTTAAAAGACGATGGGAAGATAATACTGTATTTATAGAAGATGATATAAAGAATATAAAAGAATATGAAAAACATTTTGATGGGGTGGATGCAGTATTTCACTTAGCGGGCCCACGAATACAAGATATTAATTCGGATAAAGAAATAGAAGATGGTTTAGAGGATTTAAAAGTATTACATGGTTTATGTCTTAAAAATAAAGTTAGAAAGTTTGTGTTTCCAAGTAGTTGTAGTGTTTATGGATTTAGGACTGGAGATATGAATGAACACGATAGTGTAGAGTTGATATCACATTATGCAGAATTAAAATATAAATCAGAATTATTTTTATATAATTTATATTCTGCTAATCCAGTTAGCCCAATAGTTGCACGACAGGCAACATTATTTGGAGTTAGTGATGTGGTAAGAAACGATTTAATGATAAATGAGTTTGTAAAGTGTGTTATGAACAAAGAGAAATTTGAAATATATGGGAAAAATACTTGGAGACCAAATTTATATGTATCTGATTGTGCAGATATTTTGTTACAATTGTTAGATAAGGATTTTGAGGGAATAATAAATGTGGGTTGCGATGAATTAAATTTAACTAAACAGGATATAGTTGATGAAATATCAAAAACTTTAAATATAAATATTTCTGAATATGTTAGTTATGCCAATAATGAAGATACGAGAAGTTATAGAGCAGACTTTACTCATTTAGAAAATACTATTGATTTTGAATTTATAACATTGACGGAAGGTATACAGAGGTTGTATGAATATAACAGAAAAATATAGAGGCGGGAACGCAATTCCAGATTTGGAAGTTGTAGAATTTTGGAAAGAATCGTTGAAGGATTTAACTGATGTGATTATCACAGACCATTATTCTTTCCCTAAAAATGGAAAGTTATTTACAGATAAATTTGATGAATATATTAAAGCATCAAAGTTAAATAATTTAAAAGGATTAGACACTTATGAACATAGGTCTTTTGTAGCAGGAACAAGTCAAACATTTGATAGTTTTTGGATGAGAAATCACGATAGAAGATTTAGATGTTTTAAAGGAGAATTCTTTTATCATAAAGCAAATTGGAAGAAGTTTCACACATGGTGTTATTTGGAAGATGAAGATATTCTACCTGATGATGCAGTTGTTATTAGTTTGCCATTTTCAGATTATGGTATGGAACATCCAAAGATGAGAGAAATATTAGATGAGTGTGAAAGATGGGGAGTACCTGTATTGATTGATTGTGCTTATTATGTGATTGGAGAAGGAATAAACTTTGATTTCACAAAGTACGACTGCATTGAAGATATAACATTTAGTTTAAGTAAAGGTTTTCATCTTTCTAATAGAATACGAGGTGGTATAAGGTATACGAAAAAGTATTATGATGATAATATACATATTATGAATGAGTGGAATCAATACAGTCATTTATCCGCACATCTTGGTACTAAATTGTTATCACACTTTCCTCCAGATTTTAGTGTGAACAAATATAAGAATAAACAACTTGAATTTTGTAAAGAGAATAATTTGAAACCAAGTGATTGTGTTATATTTGCTTTCGGTGGAGATGAATATAAAGAATTAAATAGAGGAACGGAAGTTAATCGTTTGTGTATATCATATCAGATTGGAGATAAATTAAAATGAATATAGGATTTATAGGATTGGGAAAACTTGGTTTACCATGTGCACTGGTAATAGAATCAAGGGGTCATAAAGTAGTAGGTTATGATCCTTCAGACCAAGTTAAAGAAATTATTGATACTAAAAAATTAAAGTATCAAGAAGTTAATGCACAAGGATTTTTAGATAAAAGTAAAATAGAAATAAAGAGTGTAGAAGAAGTAGTAAAACATTCAGAAATTATTTTTGTTCCAATACAAACACCACACGGTGAAAAGTTTGAAGGAACAACTAAAATACCAGATGAGAGAGAAGATTTTGATTACACTTATTTAAAACAAGGCCTTATGGATTTAGATGAGGAGTTAATAAAACAAAATAAGGAAATGGTAGTTATAGTGATTTCTACAGTTCTACCTGGAACAATTCGTAGAGAAATTTTACCAAATTTAAGTACTTATATTAAATTATGTTACAATCCATTCTTTATTGCTATGGGAACAACCATTGAAGATTTTTTAAGACCAGAAATTATTTTATTTGGTGTTGATGATAAAAAGGCCGCAGAAAAGGCAAAGAAATTTTATAGAACAATAAATCACGCTCCATTTTATGAAACAACTATTGAGAATGCAGAATTGATTAAAGTTACTTATAACACTTATATTGGAACTAAGATAGCATTTGTAAATAACGTAATGGAAATGTGTGAACATTTACCAAATACAAATGTAGATGATGTGATGAACGCCTTAAAAATGTGTGACGTTAGGATTATTTCAGATAAATACTTGAGTGGTGGTATGGGAGATGGTGGTGGTTGTCATCCACGAGATAATATAGCTTTGAGTTGGTTGAGTGATAAGTTGGGTGTGAGTTTTAATTGGTTTGATAATATAATGAAACAAAGAGAAGTTCAAACTGAAATGTTTGCAGATTTGATAGAAGAACATTATGAAGATAAGAAAATTTGTATTCTTGGAAAGTCATTTAAACCTGAAACTAATCTCACGGTAGGAAGTCCAGCAATACTTTTAAAAAACATATTAGAAGATAGAGGACATGAGGTTTTTAACTGGGATCCTCACGTAGATGATTGGGATATAGTTTTAGATGAAAAACCTTGTTGTTATTTTATAGGAACTAAACATCCAGAGTTTATAAGTTTCCCATATGAAAAGGGTTCGGTGATTATTGACCCTTGGAGATATATTTCAGATATAGATGGTTGTACAGTTATTCGATATGGTGATAATATAAATGATTGACCAATTACACCCACAACGACTTGCTTATAATGAAGTTAATTGGGTTACTGGTAAGTTAAACGTAGTTTTTGAAAAGGTATGTAAAAATTCTATATTTCTTGTAAATGGGGGTGGATTTCAAGAATATGATATAGATTATTATAAAAGTTTAATAGATGGTGGTTATGTTAAAGATAATGATTTATGGATATTTTGGATGAAAACTGAATCACATGCACCAAATGAAATTAGAGAATTACATACAGTATGTGAAGAATTGAAATTAGATGAAAGTAAGGTTGTTTTTATTAATGGTGATTTAGATTTAGATAAAAATTATGATACAAAATTTAATTGTATTGGGTTTCCTTGGTATTTTTTACATGATAAAGAAAATTTGATAAAAAATATAGGATATAATCCATATAAATTTGTAAAATATGAGGATAGAGAAGTATTACCAAGTAAAAAATTTATAAATTTAAATGGAAATCATACTAAACCAAGAGAATATATTTTAGATAAGTTGGAGAGATTCAAAAATCTTGGATATATTAGTGATTTATCAAAAGGAATTACTTTAGATGTATCTTTAACTCAAAAAGAACTTTTAGAAAATTTGGCAGGTGGGAACGCTCGTTTTTTAGACCCCAATAAAAATGTATTGGATTTTTTTCATAATGATTCTTATTTTAGTATCGTACAAGAATCTAGTGGTGGGTGGGAAGCATTTGACCAAGATAAAATAAGTGCATATTTTACTGAAAAATTCACTAAACCATTATATTATGGTCAACCGTTTATTCTAATTGGTTTTAAAAATTCTTTGAAGTTTTTAAACGAGATGGGATTCAAAACTTATAATGATATATTTGATGAATCTTACGATGAAATGGAAACTTGGGAAGAAAGAACAAGGGCAGTTTGGAAAGAAATAGAAAGAGTGTTGACTTTACCAGATAAAGAATTTTATGAAAAATTAGATAAAGTGCAAGAAAAGGTTATTTATAATCAGAAGAGATTTTTTGCATATGATGGATATGTAGATGACCTTATAACTAAATTGATGAAACTCTATGAAAAAACAAGTATATCTGTTTGAAATAAGTGATATTACAGAAAACCAAGTTAAATTACCGTATAGCACTGGTTTAATTTGGGGATATTGTGCATTAGATGACAAAATTAAATCAAATTATGAGTTAGGTGGTTGGATTTATTATAGAGATGTAATAGATAAAATTATGAATAAAATAGATAATCCTTCAGTCGTTGGATTTTCAAATTTTGTTTGGAATACTCATATAAATTATAAATTAGCCAAAAAAATAAAAGAAAAGTATCCAAATTGTCTTATAGTTTTTGGTGGGCAGGGCACACCTAAGTCAGATAAAGTTTTTAATTTTTTTATAGAACACCCGTATGTGGATATAACAGTTCACGGTGAAGGAGAGATTTCATTTAAAGAAATATTACTTGAGAATTTAAAAGATACCTCAAATTTTAAAAATATTCCCGGAATTACTATTAATGGTGATAAATTTATCACTACATCATCAAGACCAAGAATTAAAGATATAGATTCAATGCCAAGTCCATATTTAGATGGGTTATTTGATAGTTTAATTAAAATTAAAGACCATAATTATGACTTTGAAGCATGTATTGAAAGTGTTCGTGGTTGTCCGTATCAATGCACATTTTGTGAAATAGGAGATAAATATTTTCAGAAACTCACAAAACAATCAAACGAAAAAATATTTAAAGAATTAGATTGGATATCTAAAAATAAATTATTATTTTTTTATAACGCAGATTCTAATTTTGGATTATTTCCTGAACATCTTGACCAAGTTAGATATATGACAGATTTAAAGAAGAAAACAGGTTATCCAGATAATATTAGAATAGATTGGGCAAAATCTAGAGCAGATAAAGTTGTTGAATTGGCTAAATTATTGACTAAGGCTAAAATGATGAAAGGGATAACGATTGCATTACAGTCCAGGAATCCTGAAGTGTTAAAGGCAGTAAAAAGAAAAAATGTAGATGATGGTAAATTAAAAGAATTTTTTGATTTATATAAAGATGAAAATTTGGTTAGTTATGTTGAAATAATTCTTGGATTACCTATGGAAACTGTTGAATCATTTAAAGATGGAATTTTTCAGTTATTAGATTTGGGATATAATGATTATGTTGATATTCATCCATTGACGGCATTACCCAACACACCATTTTTTGACGCCGAATATATTAAGGAATATGATATTGATATTGTGGAAACTACTCCAGCATTTTATCATCATGAAAATGCAGATTTATTGAAAAATGAAAGTGAATATATGGTAGTTGGTAGTAAGACAATGACAAGAGAACAATATATTGAGGCTAGTGTATGGAAGTGGTTATTTATGTTTGGTTATAGTTTAGGGCATTTAAAGTATATATCAAGATTTATAAAAACTGTTAAGAAAGTATCTTATAAAGAATTTTATGAAAAATTTTATACATATATGGTTGATAATCCTAATAGTTTTATGGGAAAACAATATTTGATAACAAAAAATACTTTAGGTAAAGTTTTAAGAAAAGAAACTTTATGGGGAAGAGCTGTAGATTTAACTGGAAATTTTTATTGGAATTTTGAAGAAGCCACCGCTTTAGAGGTTGCATTAAATAGAGATGAGTTTTTTGATAGTGTTAGAGAGTTTTTAAATCAATTTAATTTAAATGAGAAAGTTGAAAATGATATAATAGAATTTCAATCTTCGATAATAAAGAATCCACTTGAAAAATATCCTATGATGAAAAGGTTTGATTATAATATAAAAGATGTTCTATTCAACAATAAAAAATTAACAAATAGTGGTTATAATTATCAGTTTGATTCTGAAAATTATAAAAATGATGTTAGAGAATGGGGTACAAAGGCTATATGGTGGGGAAGAAGAAATAAAGGTTTTGAGACAGTAGTTTATGAAAAATGAAATACGAGAGGTTTGTAAAAAGTTTGGTAAATTAATAGGTAATGATATAAGAGATACATGGGATCTTTTAAATGATTCAAATATAATTTCAAATTTAACCGATGATATAGTACATAGAGTTAATAACGAATCAAATTATTATTTATTAATAGATTGGATAACCGATTCAGATGTAAAGAGATTTATTTCTGATTTAGAAAAAGTTATAGATTTACGAGGAATAAAAAAAGATAAAGTTATGGTTTTAATTAATAGAAATCTTTCATTACCACAAACTGAAATAAAGTTTGTAAGTACTGATTATTTAATGTATAAGGTAGGATTACATTTTAATAGACAAGATAATATTAAGAGGTTTTATAAAGATTTAAGTTTTTTAACTGATAAAAGAGAAAAGAAAATTTTATCGTTAAATAGACGATTGAATAATTGTTGGCATAGAGTATTGTTATTAGCATTATCAAGTAAACATAACTTATTTGAAACTAATTATATCACCTATAATTTAGACCCAGAGTTTGATTCAGAAGTACCACCATTAAATGAATTGATAAATTTAACCGCTCAACCAAAAGGAAGTTATAATTTAATATCACAAAAAGAATTATATTCAGAGATGGATAAGTTAGTAAAAAATAAAAAAAATGTATATGAATCTTTTTCTCATGAGAGTCCTGGATATATTTTTACTGTTAGAGATGAGACGGTTGATATTTATAAGAGTAGTTATATCAGTTTAGTTACTGAGACGTTTTTTTATGAGGCTGATTATATTATAACAGAAAAAGTTTATAAACCTATTATACATTATCATCCATTTATAGTTTTAGGTAGTCCATATACTTTAAAACATATGAGAAGTATAGGATTTAAAACATTTGGAGATTTTTGGGACGAGAGTTATGATGAAGAAGAAAATAACGATAAGAGATTTGAAAAAGTTTTTAACTTATTGATGAAATTTGATAAAATGCCTATTGAAGAATTACATAAGTTATATATTGATATGATTCCTACATTAAAATATAACTATGATTTGATAGTTGAACGAGGTAGTATGAAACATTTAACCGAGAATTTAGAAAAAAATATAACAGAGGAAAAATGAAAATAGAATTACCAAATAATAAATATGTTATAACAGAAAGAGATATTTGTGATATTCTTATAGCATATAACAATCAGGACTATGATTGGATTTTAGATTTTTTTGAAACGTTACATCCGATTGAACATATGGATGAATTAGAAACATATACGTTTGAACAAATAATAGCTAATGCGGGGATAGTATCATATCAAGGAAAAAAATAGCTTTCTGTGGTGACAGTTTTGTAGTAGATTTTAGTCCCCTGAGTTGGCCGTCGAGAATAGTTAAAAAATATAATGCAGAAATTTTATGTAAGGGAACATCTGGGTTATCTTTATTTCATGCCTACGAGAGAATGATTGAAAATATTAAGGAGGCCGATTTAATAATATTTTGTATCACAGATCCAAGTAGGTTATCTAATCCATTTAAATTACCAATTACAATTAATCAAGGGATGGATAAAAATGCATTTATTGAAATACAAGATGATAAGCGATATTCTCATAGTCATGGAATATTACCGTCAGTATTTAATTATAAGGAATTACAAACTGCAGTAAAATATTATTATAAAATGTTATATGATGATTCACATATGGAAACAACACATAGAGGATTATTGAGAGAAATAGAAAGTGTAGTGAAGAAATATAATAAAAAATGTATATTTTTAAAATGTTTTTCAGAAAGTTTTCCTGATTATATACCAGAAAATGTTGTTTGGGGAAATTTATATTTGTATGAAGATATTTCTATGAAAGAACCTAATTTTGATTCGAACACTATATCAAAGGATGATAGGAAAAATCATTTAAATGATAAAAATAATTATAATATGTATTTGTTTTTAAAAGATATTATAGACAGAGACGATTTCACACCGAGAGAAATAAAGATGGAGAAATATTTCGAATGAAAACCCTATTAACAAGTGGTTGTAGTTTTACTGAAGATAGACCAGGTGGATTTTCTTGGCCAAATCTCATATCTAAACAAATGAATACAAAATTAGTTAATCTTGGTTCTGGTATGAGTGGAAATTCCTTTATAGCAAAACAGTTAATAAATACAATATCCCATCATTATATGGATGAAAAAGATTTAGTGGTTGGGGTGATGTGGACTGATGTTAGTAGAAAAGATATTTTGATTAGTAGAAAAGAAACATTAAAATGGGGAGAGATTAAAAAACAACCCAGTAAGTTATGGTTAGATCAAGTTATTGATGATAAATTAACATATCCAACTGTGACGATGAGTGGAGAGGCTTATAAAAAATCAAAAGATATCAATAGTTTATGGATGAAAAGTGGGATGCATAATTGGGTAGAAGCGGATACAGAATTTTGGAAAACTTGGTATACAGATTATTATACCTTTGAAGGAATGTTTTGGGAAACATTAGAAAATATATTGAGAACACAATGGTTTTTAGAAAAATATAATATACCATATTTTATGACAAGCTTAAATGATTTATTTACAGAAGGGTTATCCAAATACGAAGAACCAAAACATTTATATGATTTAATTGATATGGATAAGTTTTGTTTATATGATGGAACAAAAGGTATATATGAACATAATATAGAAAATAATATCCCATTCGATCATACAATACATTCTACACGAGAAGGACACGAAGCATTTTGTGCAGATGTTATTACACCAAAAGTAGAGGAATACTTTAAATGAAAATATTAGGAATAAACGCTTTAAACCACGATGCAGCCATAACTATGATAGAAGATGGTGAGATATTATTTGCTGCACATAGTGAACGTTATAGTGGTATTAAAAACGACCCTGATTTGAATCAACCACTATTTAGTGATTGTTTTAAATATGGTAGACCAGATAAGGTAGTATATTATGAAAGACCATATCTAAAAAAGTTAAGACAATTAAGAGCAGGTCAATACGGTGAAGTATTATCTCGTAAAAATTTACCATCTTATTATTTAAGAGATTTTGTTGGAAATACACCAATAGAATATGTACAACATCACACATCTCACGCAGCAGCAGGTTATTTTACATCACCTTATGAAGAATCTGCAATTGTGGTTATAGATGCTATGGGAGAATGGGAAACTTGTTCTATTTGGTATGCGTATGGGGGACATTTAGAAAAACGATACTCGATAAGATATCCAAACTCATTAGGATTGTGGTATAGTGCAATGACTCAACGATTAGGATTGAAACCACAAGAAGATGAATACATTCTTATGGGAATGGCAGGTTGGGGAACGGTTGATAAAGAATTAAAACAGAATATACGGAATGATTTTTTCAAAGAGACACCATTACCTATTAGATTAACACAAAATCTACATAGAGGATGTTTAGATTGGAATCCAACATACTACCCAGATGATGATAGTGAACAATGGAAATTTGATATAGCCGCCAATGTACAGAGTATTTGTGAAGATGAGATATATAGTGTATTTGAATTGGCCCAAAGATTAGTTCCCGAAACAGATAATTGTGTATATGGTGGTGGAGTTGCATTGAACTGTGTAGCCAATAGTATTATTGCAGAAGAGTTATATCCTAATTTATGGATATTACCAAACCCAGGAGATGCAGGTAGTTCGTTAGGATGTGCGGCATATGCTTTCGGAGAGCACGTGAATTGGAAAACACCATTTACAGGTTATGATATAGGTGGCCGTTATCCAAGAAAGAAAGTATTAGATGAATTACTTCTAACTAACATAGTTGGAGTTGCAAATGGTAGAGCTGAGTTTGGGCCGCGCGCATTGGGCAATCGATCGCTGTTGGCTGATCCTCGTGGTAAGAAAATTAAAGATAAAGTGAATAAAATCAAACATAGACAAGAATTTAGACCATTTGCACCTGCAGTATTGGAAGAACACGCTCATGAACTATTTGATATGCCCGTTAAGAAGAGTCAATTTATGCAATTTGTAGCAAAGTGTAAATATCCAAAGAAATATCCAGCTATATGTCATATAGATGGTACTTCGAGAGTTCAAACTGTTTCTAAGGAAGATAATCTTGGATTTTACAAGTTAATTAAGGAATTTTACAAAAAAACGGGGTGTCCTATGGTATTAAACACAAGTTTAAACATAAAAGGACAACCAATTGTGAATTCTTACATAGATGCGACTGCATTTTCTAAAAAATATGGAGTAAAGGTCTTTTCTTGATGTAAAAGTATGTATATTTTTGTAAGTTAATATTTATTACTGAATAACTGCAATCATTGGAGTAAATAAATGTCAGATGCTTTGGAAGTTTTAAAACGCATAGTGCGTGAAGAATATAAGAATATAATAGATGGTGTAAATATACATCCAAGTGGATTTAGAGATTATGCACCAGAAGAAGATTCAGATTTTGATGAACCACATAGTACTGAAAAAATGGAATCCGTAAATGAAAAAAAAATAGTAAATTCAGCTTTAAGAAAGAATATTACATCTACATTTAAAGATTTAGATAAAAAATTTCCAAAGAAAGCTCCTCGAAGCCAACTAAAAAAAATAACAGATTATTTAGCATCTAAATATCCAATATACAATCCCAGAAAATACCCAGGATTAAGTTATTTATCTGCTATGATAGCAAATGAGTTTTATAATTATAGACAAGGTAAAAAAAGTATAAAGCGTGCTATTTCGAGTGTTATAAATGTACAAAGAGGATATCCATCTCTTGAATCCATTAAAGAAGGAAAACTTACAAATAAAGAGTGTTGTGATAATTGTAAAGAAGGACATACTTGTTGTTCCGTAACTGAGAAAAAAACAATGAAAATAACTAAAACGAGAATTAAAGAAATAATTAAAGAAGAAATTCAGTCAGTATTAACAGAGGGAACTCGTTGGTCGGTTGGTATTGAAGCACCGAGTGGTAAAATAGCATCTACCTATGGACATTATGATGGTTACCCAGAATATGCAGGTAAAATGTTAAAACGGTATTATTCCAATACTGGTAAAGTTAAACAATTAATGAAACTTGGCAAACAAGGTATTTCTACTATTGATAAAAGTATTAAGGGTGGTGATGACCATTCATTTGGACACCCAAAAAAAGGTGAAACAGTATTTTATGGTCGTGATAGAGGTTCAAAAAGTAGTATGTCGAGCACATGGAGAAATAGAGATAAATTAAAATTTAATAGTGGTGATGAATTCGCATATATTTGGTCTGTAAAAGATAAAAAATGGTATTATAAATCACGATACAGTAATCCACAAGATTGGACGGAGTTAAAATAATGATAAAATTAAAAGAATTAATAAAAGAACACGCATGGAAAAGAAAATTTGGAGAACCTTTACCAACATTAGAAACCTCTACTGAAAAGCATAAAGTTAAAAAAGTAAATGAGGGTGGTATGGGTATATTATCTTCCGACCAAGCCGATGTATTACAGGGTATAGTAATGAGAAATAAAAATAAAAATACAAAGGCTATTTTAAATGTTGCATTAAAAAGTGGATTTTTTAAGGGAGTTGATAAAAAAGAATTATTAGGATATATTGATGGTGCAAGACAATTCGTTAAATATATGAAAAGTCATCCAATGGAAAATAGGAGTTAAAGTAATGATAAAATTAAAAGAATTAATAAAAGAACACTCTTGGAAAAGAAAATTTGGAGAACCTTTACCAACATTAGAATCCTCTACTAAGAAACATGAGGCTACTATAAATGAAAGAAATCCAGATGCTGAATTATATAAAAAGTTAGGAAAAATTGGAACTGATGTAGGTAATCTCGTGAAAAAGTATGAGAAAATGGCAGATACAGATAAGGCCTTAACTACTTTTATGGTAGGTTTACATAGTATGTTAAGTAAAATGGGATATAAGGAATTTAAATAATGATAAAATTAAAAGAAATATTAACAGAAAAGAAAGAACTTGGTGGAGCTCTTATTAATAAAATAGAGCGACTTACTGATGTAAATAATCATACAGAAGCTAGAATAATTTTGGCAAAAGAAGTAGATAAAAAATTAGAACAAGCATATAAAGGACTTAATATAGTTCAAGATTATTTAAGACGAGCAAATGAAACAAATATTGCTCGAAACGCATTAGACAAAAAATTATTCGCATATGCTAAAAAGAAATTTAGTGATTATGATTCTATAGAGAGAGCATTTTAATTAAAATGCCCTTCAAATCAGATAAACAGAGAAAATGGATGTACGCAAACGATCCAGAAATGGCTAAGAAATGGGCAAAGGAAGAAGCTATAAGGGAAAAGTTACGCCGTGTTATAAGACAAGAAATAAAATCCGTAAATGAACTAAAGAAAATGACACCAATTCAAAAAATTGAAAAATTGGCTAAAGCTAACAAGTATGGTGAAGTTGATGGTATGCGTTTGAACGGTAAAACAGCTAAAACAATAATGAAAGTTTACAATCATCCAAAGATTAAACCATTTCATCGTAAACTTGATGGTTTTAGATCTGATGAAATAATAGATGTATTGTTAAATTTAACTAAAGTTCTTGGTATAAAAGAAGAACGAGATTATAAAGCAGAATACAAGAAATATGGTTCATCTCCGAAAGCAAAAAAATATAGAGCAGAATTAAATCAGTATAACAGAAAAAAAGGAACTTACGGTAATGGTGATGGTAAGGACGCATCACATAAGGGAGGAAAAATTATGGGATTTGAAAAAGAATCTACAAATAGAGGTAGAGCAGAAAAAAGTCGTTTGAAAAAAGAAACGGCAAATGAAGGTTCATTCAAAACAACACTTCGCCCACAAAAAAAAGATATTAATAAAATGAAAGTAAGATTTAAGAGTGACCCTCGTAGAGTATATACTTTGAAAAGTGTTAAAACTGGTCGTGTTGGGGGAACAAGTTATATGTTTGCTGCACCAGGTAATAGAAAAGAACATTTTACACCAAAAACTTGGGATTTAGCTAATAAAAAAGGATGGTTATCACTTGAATCTGTGAAAGAAGGAGTTTCTACTATATTAATTAAGAAAGCAGTAGATATAGCTAAAAAGATGAGTGGTAATATGACAGGGGCTGTTAAGAAAATTGAAAAAATTAAAAAAGGTTTATCTTTAAATTCTACAGTAAAAGTGGCACTTCGAAACGCAAATGAATCCGTAAATGAAGGAAACTTAAAATATGTAATTCAATATAAGAAGGATAAAAATAGATATTTAAGTAATAAATCCAGAGATGTTAAAAAAGTAAAAGACGCATTACAATTTAAATCTGAAAAGGACGCAAAAAATCAATTAAATGGATTGGATTGGCAATTCAGAGGAAATTATAAGATTGTTAAGTTAAAAGAATC
>Ga0257115_1000343_pt1 | contig 45865 bp, 47 predicted proteins | sample SI112_100mmetaG_FD_194465 | JGI IMG/M metagenome (GOLD analysis project Ga0257115, IMG submission 194465) | Marine microbial communities from Saanich Inlet, British Columbia, Canada - SI112_100m | ecosystem: Environmental > Aquatic > Marine > Inlet | place: Canada: British Columbia | collected...
GAAGTACAATCTACTTTAAACGGTACTTATACAGATACTGCAGTTCCTTCTGCTCCAAGTGTAACAACTCAAGCTACAGGTTATTCAAACAGAACATCGATTTATGCGGTGACTGCTCTTGAAGCTGTGGAGACAACTACTACAGGTTCAACTGTAAGAGAAACAGTTACTTATGTTATTCCAGTTACAGAGAACGTTCTGAGTGCTGCGAATACTACTTTAGCAACTGGTGAAGGTATTGCAATTAGTGTTTCTAGTTTATCTAAGACATTTAATAAAGGTGATACTTATAGTGGTTCAACTGTAACTACAGTTTCTGATTTAATTTCTTACATTAATGGTGATACTAGCTGGGGTTCTGACCTTACAGTTACAGCTGCTAGTGGAGGTTACTACAGATCAAACCAAAATGTTAACTTTACTGAAGCTAATTCTGGTAACCCAGCACAAGTTTCTGTAACAGCTTCTTCAAGCAAGCTATGGTATAAATTAGGATCTACTCACATTTCTGGTGTGGTTACCCTATCGAATAGTGATAAAGCTGCTGATATTGCTGGTGCTCTTGCTACTGCAATTAGTAGTATGAAAAACACTGCACAAGCTTATACTTATGGAGCTGCATACGTAACAGGTGGTAAAATTGCAATAACTAAGAGAGTTTCTATCGCTGGTTACCCAGATGATATTACAACTGGTGTTACATCAATACCAACTATTAGTTTCGTAATTGATGCTGCTCAAACGTCTACAACTCTTGGTTTAACATCATCAGCTACATCTAACTTAGCTTCATTAAGCTATGCAGGTGCTTCATCTGGTGTATTCTTATCGATTACTCAGAATGATGTTCCAGGTATGTATGTTAAATTAGTTAACAACAACGCGGGTGCTTCAACACTTGCTGGAGGTGCAACGACTGTTTCATCAAGTTTACATACTGGTGCTACTTCAGGGATTCTAGGTGCTATTGGTTACTCTAGTGCGTCAATTACAAATCAAGTTAGCCCATATGTTACTAGCTTAGTTTCTGATACTCACTTTATCGGACCTAACACTGCATATGCTAACGTATTTGCTGATGTTTCAACTGCAACAACTTCAACAAGTCAAGCTGCTGCTGTTACTAACAGATCAGGATGGCTATAATCTAACATTTTAGATTAAAAAAATTAAACCCTCTCCTTCTTGTGAGAGGGTTTTTTTTTGTACTATATTTGATTGATGGAAATTAAATTAGTAACAAAAATATTATTAAGTTTCTACTTTATTTTAATATTTATATTTCCCTCAACCGATGTACTTGATATTGATACATGGCGATTGTTGGGGTATAGCGTAATAAATACACTTTCTCTAATTTATATCGTAGTTAGTAAACCTTTAAATGAGATTTTTCCAAAAATATATAAATCAAAGATCTCTATTACTATAATATTACTTACAATCTGGGCTTTTGGGTCTTACTTGTATGCTCTAAATCAGGGAGAAGTAATAATGAGATCATTCTATTTTGTAAACTTTTTAATAACCTTTTTGGTACTATTTACTTTTGTCAAGTTTAATAATTTTTCTCCTTTTCAAATTGCTGTTTTTTTAATGATTAATATAGTTGCTCTGAGCGCATACTCTTATTATGCGCTGTCTCAGATAACCAGATATGCTGATTATAATTTTGGTTTTAATAACCTTCTTATGGGCTTCTTTCCAAATAGAAATATGACACAAGCAATTTATTTGATCCATCTTCCATTCGTTATATATATAATGTCAAAGACTAAGAGTAGTCTATTAAAAATTACTTCAGCATTTGTATCAATTATGATTGTAAACATCGTATTCTTGATGGGGGCTAGAACTTCTTATATTATATTTATTGTAGTATGTCTTTTTCTAATATACTTTCTGATATTTTATAAAGAAGAAATTAGGCTTTATTCAAAAAACTTTCTTTTATGTTTATTAGGAGGATTCTTGTTTAGTACAGTTATACTAGGACCTGCCAATGATGCTTTTATTAGTAATAGGATGCAGACAATAGATTTTGAAGAAACATCAACAAATACGAGAATAAGGTATTATAAACATGGTTTTCAGCAAGTTATAAAAAACCCACTGTTAGGTGTAGGAATGGGAAATTGGAAGATATATTCAATTGATCTAGATAAATCTAACATTGTTAGTTATATAATACCCTACACAATGCATAATGATTTTCTTGAAATAGCGTCTGAGCTAGGAGTATTAGGACTATTATTATTTCTGTATATATTTTATTTGTCTTACAGGAATTCATGGCACCTATACAAGAGAGTTAAGTCTAATCCGCTGGTTCTTATTATCCCCCTTTCTTTACTAATATACATTATTGATTCTAACATCAATTTCCCTTTTACAAGAGCAAGCCAGTTATTTTACTTAGCATTATTATTAATGCTATCTGAATATTTTTTAAACTATAATGATGAGAAAGCTAATTAGTATAGGTTTTATTTTAATCTCTGTAGTATCTGTGTATATACATTATCAAAATAATGTTTCAAGTGAAATACAGAAACTACTATATGATGATTTAGGCTCTGGTAATTATAGAGAGGAATCAACAGCTAGATTTGGTGTTTTAAATCTAGATTATCCAAATCTTTCACTTTCATCTTTGCCTATGAAAGGGATAGTAGCAAGATATTACTACCTAGGAGCCGAATATGATAAGGCATTGGAACTCTTAAATGAAAGTTCAAATGTGAACCCTTATATAATGTATAATGAGTCAGTTAAACAAGATGTTTTCTATAAGCTAGGAGTTATGGATAGTGTGTTAGTATATGCAGAAAAAGCATTTACAGGTATACCAAATAATAATAAGCATTTTATCGATCTTGCCAGAGCATATGTTGCATCCGACAAATATGAAAAGCTTGACTCTGTTTTTAAAATTGTTGAGAAGACAAATGTAAGTGATATATGGAAGACTTATTTTTCAAGTTTGCTAACTAATGAAAGCAAAATAACTGAGTATTCAAAAAGACAGGCGAAAATAGCAATAGATAAGTTTAGAGGTAGTCCAGATGAACAATTAAAACTATCTGCTCATTATGTTTTATATGGGGTTGATGAAATTCAAAAGTCTCTTGAAATTGAGCAAGAAGCAACGTCTATGTTTTTAAATGAGAATTATTTTGAAGCAGCTAAATTATATAAAGAGGCATATGAGTTAAATCCTATCGAGTATACTTTTTATGAAAACGCTGCCTTAAGTAATTATAAATTTGGATACTATGAAGAAGCAATTCCTGAACTAAATCGAGTTATTGATTCTTTAAATCCCCTTACAGGAAAGGCTGAATTTATTCTAGCTCAAGTTTACTATAACCTTGAAGATTATGAACAAGCGTGTGAATATATCAGAAAATCTTCAAAATATAATTTTGAAAACTCATTCAGATTTATTGGCGAATACTGTAAACAAAATAATTAAATAATTTGACTTTACTTAGTGGTAATAGGCCGTATAAAATATATATTTATTTATTACTGTTTTCAGTATTATTGCCCAAATTTAACTCAATTGATAATAATCCAATTAGATGGTTATCAATATCCATATTAGTTTCATTTTACTATATTATAAGCGTATATTTAAATAAAAAGGATTTAATAGTTAATAAAACAATTAACGGAGTTGTCTTAATACTATTACTAAGCCTGACGTTCTCTTTTATAAATTCATCAAATTTTGTAGAGTCTTTTATACCATACTTAAAGCTTACTCTAGTTTTTATTGCCTTTTTCTCTTTTTTGATAAGCCTTACAAAAATTCCTGAACCATATATTTTTATATCTAAGGCATTTACAATTTCTATCCTAGTAGAATCACTTTATACTATTGGTGATTTCTTTTTATCAGAGAGTGCTTTAACCGGAATATCAATGAACAGGAATATCAGTGCATTCTCAATTTTGTTAAAACTTCCTTTATTGATTTATTTATGTACAAAATTTTTGAAAAGCACGATTATTTTTAAATTAATAGAAATAATAGCAATTATTAGCATCATACTTTTGCAAAGTAGAGCAGCAATTTTTTCATTATTTTTTATTTATTTTTTTATTCTTTTTTTCAAAAATCAAAAGAAACTATCATCTGTAATATCAATTCTGATTTCTCTTGTTTTTCTCCTATTCTTTTTAAATAGTTCATCTTCTGTCACAAGTGAAAAGTTTTTTAATCCATTTAATTTAAATCAAGATCAATCCTATAATCAAAGGGTATCTTATTATATAGGCTCATTAAGTCTCTTTAAAGAAAAACCGATATTTGGACATGGCATAGGTGCCTGGAAAACAGAATCATTGAAGAATAACGTTACGGATACTAATGACATAATTATTCCTTATTACGTTCACAATGATTTTCTGCAAATGTTAATGGAAACTGGTGTTTTAGGATTTATATCCTATGTGACTATTTTTATTTTGATACTAATTAACCTTTTTAAAATCCTTCATAGGAATTCAATAAATAAATATTTATTATTGTCAATAGCTGTTTTTATAATTGATTCATCCTTAAATTTTCCAATTCATAGAAGTCAATTAATCATTCCATTTATTTTAATTATAGCTTTATCATTACAAAGTCAAAATTTTATTAGATCAAATAATTCAATATCAAAGATCTATTCTATAATTTTTTTAATACCAGTATCCTTATCGGTTTTTTCAAATTCTAAGGAATTAAATTCTTTAATATACCAGGATAAACTCTTGTCAGATTACTACTCAAATGAATTGACTGTTCAAGATAAAATATTAGATAAGATTGATTATAAATATCCAACACTCTCTTCTAATACAATACCAATTGCAACTTATCTATCTAGATACTCAATTGGCAAAAAAGATTATAACCAAGCCATTAAGCTTCTAGAATATTCAATAAAATCGAACCCTTATGATAAATTATCTAAAGAATTAATGCTCCAGGCATTTCTTTTAAACAGTAATTTTGATAAAGGATTACTTCTAGCTAGGGAAATGCATCAAAAAGATATTGATAATATTATCTATGCTGAAGTGTATTTCTCAATAGCATCTGATTTCAATTTATCATCAGAGCTTATTAATTCGGATATTATAATTAAATCTAATAATCCGAAAATTCACAGATTATTTTATGAAAATTTATTAAAATTAAATGGTTTTAGTAAAGATCAATTATTAATATTAGTTCAAGAAAGCCAGAATAAGTTTCCTAATGATAAATATTTTAAAAATATCTTATTAACGATTGATTAGAAAATGGTTTGAACCATAACTATGAAAAATAATGTAAATAAACTAATTAGTAGAGTAACATGTATATGTGACTTTAATTTTGTTAGTAGTATATGATGGATATGCTTTTTATCAGCTATAAAAGGGGATTTCCCCTTCATAATTCTTAAAAAGAAGATCCTGATAATATCAATTATAGGGTAGAGGAGAATCGAAAAAACAAATAGTATTTTATGAATGTCATACTCTGGCTTAATGATGTAATCATTTGTGAGGATTGTTATGACATATACACTAATAATTCCTCCTAAAAATAGAGATCCAGAATCTCCTAGAAACACTTTATTACGGTTTCTCAAATTAAAGTAATAAAGAGGTGCTAAAGATGCAATTACTATAGTAGAAAGATTTGAATAAGGAGTTAATGAAATTGCAAAAAATTCAAATCCGGTTATAAATAAGATTACTATTGTAGAAGCTAAACCATCTATACCGTCAATAAAGTTGATTGAATTTATAATTGCGGCAATTATAAATATTGTTAACAGTTGTGCAGTTATCCTACTCAATTCATATATCCCAGCAAAACCATGAAGATTATCAATGATAAGACCATTATCTATGATAATCTTGGCTACAATTATTTGAAATATAAATTTTAGTTTAAAGTCAACACCATTTATATCATCATACAAACCAACAATCGTTAAAATGGAAAGAGGAACCAATAATGAGAATTCATATATTTCGTATCCTATAATATAAAAATATGATGATATTAAAAAGAGTGTTAAAAATAAGGAAACACCCCCTGTCCTTGTCGCTACTGAAGAATGTGAAGATCTTCTATTTACTTTATCAATAAGATTTTTTGACAAGAATTTCTTATTTATGATAAAGATTAAAAATGAGGACAAAACTAATGCACCAAAACCAATAGATATTTTAATACTTAAAATTAAAGCGCCCATTAGATACATAATTTAAAGATAGTTACTTTTTTAAATAAAAATTTATTGTCTTTTCTATGCCCTCATTATAAGGAGTTGAAGGCTTCCAGTTTAATTCTTTCTGTATTTTACTGGTATCAATAGCATATCGATAATCATGTCCTAATCGGTCTGTAACATAGGAAATAAGGGATAGAGAAGCACCCTCACTACGACCTAATAATCGATCAGTGACTTTAATTAAATTTTGTACCATATCAATATTTCGAATTTCATTATTTCCCCCAATAGCATATGTTTCACCTATTTTACCCTGTTGTAAAATAAGATCTATAGCTTCTGCGTGATCTTCCACATATAACCAATCTCTAATATTTTTACCTTTTCCATAAACAGGTAAAGGTTTGTTCTCTACAATATTTTTAATAAATAAAGGAACTAGTTTTTCTGGGTACTGTGAAGGGCCATAATTATTGGAACAATTGGAGATAATTACTGGCAACTTATAGGTATGAAAATATGCTCTTACAAAATGATCAGACGATGCTTTAGATGCTGAATAGGGGGATCTAGGATCGTAGGAAGTCTGTTCTGTAAAAGTTCCCTCTATTCCCAAGCTTCCAAAAACCTCATCAGTTGAAATATGATAAAAGCATTTTTTTTTCAGATCATCTTTCCAATGATTTCTTGAGGCTTCCAATAAATTTAGAGTTCCCATCACATTGGTTTCTGCAAAGCCCAATGGATTTTTAATCGAATTATCTACATGGGATTCTGCTGCCAAATGAATCACAGCATCAAAGTTATAATTTTCAAATAAAGATTTGATAAATGAAACATCTGTGACATCTCCTTTTATAAAAGTATAGTTTGGTTCGTTTGCAATATCAGATACATTATCTAGATTCCCTGCGTAAGTAAGTACATCCAAATTTACTATTTGTGTTTTTGGATATTTAGTGACCATTCTCCTGACCACGTGAGAGCCAATAAATCCAGCCCCTCCTGTAATTAAAATTGTTTTAAAATCCTTCCTCATTTTTTAAATTTTGAATGCATTTTTTTAAACTAATTTGCCAGCTCGGTATTTCAATCTTTAGTTCTTTTTCTATGCGTTGTGTATCTAAGATACTGTATTTTGGTCTTTTTACTAAAGTTGGATATGCTGAAGTTGGGATTCCATTTATTTCTACCTTAAGGTTCAATTCTTTAACAATAGTCTCTGCAAACTCCTTCCAACTACAGACTCCATGATTGGCATAATGCAAGATGGGAAATGTGAAAATGGAATTATTAAAGATAAGTTTTAGAATAGTTTTTGCTAAATCTATTCCGTTCGTGGGTCTTCCCCATTGATTGTCAACTACTTTTAATTTCTTTTTTGCTTTTGCTAATGTGGCTATTGTTTTGACAAAGTTTTTTCCATAGGGACTAAATAACCAAGAGGTTCTTATGGTCACATTTTTACAACTACTTTTTGACAAAAGGTTTTCTCCACGAAATTTTGACATTCCATAGATGCCAAGTGGATTGGGTTCTGACAGTTCATGATAAGGATAAGATGATTGTCCATCAAAAACATAATCTGTAGAAAAATGAATGATCGAAAGATTTTTATGTTCTGTAAAGTCTATTAGATTTTGAAGTCCTTCAGTGTTGATTTTGAAGGCGCTTTCTCCCTCGATATCTGCCTGATCAACATTTGTATAAGCGGCACAATTGATTATTCCATCAAAACGATTTTTGCTATAAAAATTAGTAATGCTCTCGGAATTTAAAATATCTACTTCATTTTGCGATGTAAAAAACAAGTTTATCTCTGGGAATTCTTTGTTAACAGCTTGAAAGCATTGTCCAAGTTGACCTGAACTTCCTGTTACTAGATAACTAGGCATAGAGGTCTGTATTATAATCAAAAAGGAGTGCCTCTGAAAGTTTAGGATGTTTTTTATCTTTTTTGGATTGAATCCATTCAGATTGGGGTAATTGCCAGTCTATCCCTAAATCAGGATCATTAGCAGTGATACTTCCCTCACTCTCAAAATTATAGAATTGATCTACTTTGTAAATAAAGATAGAGGTTTCGCTTAAGGTGATATATCCATGTGCAAATCCCCTGGGAATATATAGTTGTAATTGATTTTCAGCACTTAATTCACAGCTAAAATGGTGTCCAAAGGTGGGAGATCCTTTTCTTATGTCAACCAACACATCTAATACGCTCCCTTGCAGCACTTGGACTAATTTTGTTTGACTAAAGGGGGGTAATTGATAATGTAAACCCCTTAAAACTCCTTTTTTTGAATAGGTAAGATTGTCTTGACAAAAATTTGTTTTTCTTTTTAAAACTTTTTCAATTTCTCTTTCATTAAAACTTTCCATAAAAGACCCTCGCTCATCAAGATGAACACAAGGCTTTAAAATATATACCTCTTTGAAAGGAGTTGTTTTGATATTCATTATGTATTAAGATTGAAAGTCAAGTTTCATGAAAATATCTTATAAAGATATAAAGGTTTTTATATTTTGGAAGACAAATATTTATTTTGACTGTAGCTCGTATTTATTTCAAACTACCTCCTGTAAGGCATTGTAGTTATTAATTTTTTACCCAATATAACACAAAAAACATCACCTAAGTTTTAAAATCACATATGCATATGAATCAAAAGTTTCATCTTTTTGAAAATCAATTTTAAAGTATTTTAAAATTTGAGATCTGTCAAGCTCGTTTAATTTATTGAAATTAGATTCCATAAAAACGATATGGGTAGGAAGTTGAGAATAATTAAGCAGATGAGATAGTTGAAAACTTCCAACTGTATTTACTTCATCCGCTCCCATTAAATCTTTATGATATTTAATGTCATATTTAAATTTTTCATCAAAATCATTTATTGATTTCGATTTCAAAAGTCTAGAAAAATTATAGTAATCATTTTTTATAAAAAGAGTATTTGGTGAATTCTCCTCAAGAATTTTTAGAATCTCCGAAAATGAATTATTCTTATAGATAAATTTATCTTTAAAATTAAAATTTACTGTGAATATTAACAAAAACATTAACGCAATAATTCTTGTGTTTTTGATTTTAGATGAAATAAAAATTAGAATAAATAAATAAGATCCATATAATTCAAATATATACTTACTTCCAAAACTCATTCTTGTTAAATTAAAGATTAGGATATACAAAATTGAGGCCAAAATTAAAAAGAATAATTTTTTATATTCTTTAATTATAAGCAATAAGCCAATTAATATTATTACAAACAGCAGATATTTAAAATCATATAAATCATATAAATTAAAGTTAATATTTTGCAATTTATTGATTAAAGAAGAGGGATTAGGTGAAGAAGGAGTTCCAAATATGAGGCTTTTAAAAAAAACAGGTAAGCCAATTAAAACACCATACAGATTTTTAAATGACTGACTAAATGATTTATAATTCCGAATAGTCATTATAAAAGGAATAACTGCTAAAACTATAGATGATTGCCTAAACAAGATAGAAACACCAATTAGGATAGAAATTTGGCTAATAGGTATCTTATCAATCAAAACAATTGTAAAAAATAAAAAAATAGAATAGTATACAGATTGTTCATGAATTAGCAGATTATTTCCAATTATTGGGAATAAAATTAAAAATGCATAAAAAAATAATTGATTTTTTAAAGAGTATTTTAAGTAGTTAAATAATAGAATAATAGATGTAAAGAAAAACAAACATGTAGCAATCTTAAATGTAAAATCATTAATTCCAAATGGGATTATTAAAATAGAAGAAAATAACGAACTAAGAGGGGGGTGTACTAAGGGAATTCCTCCTGTAACAATCCAAAAAACAGTTCTTATAAGGATTATTGATAGTAAGTTAAACTTTAAAAATTTATAAAAATACTTTGATTTTGAAATTAGAATAAAGGTGGCTAAAAAACCAAAACTAATAAGCTTAACATATAACTTATAGTTAGAAATCTCTATATTAAATATCAAATTTATCGCATTTACTATTTCTAGTGGAAATCTGATAGATTTATGAGCATAATAAATTTCATCACTGATAAGATTCGGATTATAAAAATGATAAATCACGAAAACAATAAATGATAAAAAACCAATTAAAATAGAGGCTATTGAGAGATTAATTTTGACCCTTTTAATTTCAATAGTTTTATGTAATCCATAAAGTATTAATGAAGGAGCAATTATTAATCCTAAGTTGAATATATTAAATTCTAAATCATTTGGATAAGCTCCAAAAAAATAAATAGAATAATAGACAGTTATTAAGTATATAATCTTAAAAATATCTAAATCAATATCTAATTTATAATTTGTAATATTCATTTATGCTTTTTAAAGAGGTCATTATTGAGCAATTATTATAAATATGATATTTTTTTAAATCTGCAATAAAAGGTTTAATATCATAACTTCTATGCCATCTACTGGGACAAACTAAGCAGATTTTAAAATTTTTTAAAATTTTAACACTGTCTTCGTTTATAGGGCTTTTTGTAATTGTATCAACCCAAACCCAATCTACTTTGTCTTTTAAAATAGAAACATTTTCAATAGGTTCTTTTTCAGAAAAGCGAACCGAGATGTTTTTCTCTCCTCTTTCTGAAGCACTAAACAAATATGGAAATTCAATGTCCAATAAAAAATAAGACTTAATATTTCTTTTTCTAACCTCTTCAAGAACAATGTCCTCTATTCCACTTTCTTTTATGTTTAAGACCAGAGTACCATTTTTATATTCATCAAGATAATCAATGAAATTATCACCCTTTTTAAAAGGATCATGATTTAAAATTAATTTACTTCCATCTGTCCTTATATCAATCTCACACCCATACTCTTTCGGTGTTTTTTTAAGTTTGTCTATTAAATTAACTCTGTGAATTATAAATTCCATTAAAGTGTTTTTTTTAAAAAGTGAATATAATGTAGTGTCCTTTTTATTAATCTAAGTTTACCTTTAAAAGTACCCCCTCCTTTAGCTTTTCCAAAAAGTCTTTTTTTAAAGAAAACTGGAAAGGTTTTAATTTCTATTTGTTTTGATATGAAAAAATACAGAATATATAAATCTAATGAAAAGTCTAATGGGGGGTTTTTGAACTTTTTTAAAAAAGATTTGTGAAAGATTTTAGGTTGAGCATTAATGTCATATAGCCATTTGCCCAATAAAACAGAACTATATACTCCCATAGAAAAAGTAAAAAATGAATCTATTATATTTCTATTTTTCCTTTCTCCCTTTACAATACAGGTTTTTTTATTTAATTCTTTCTCATATATATTAAAACCCCTTATCACATCAGATATATCTGTTTGTAAATCAGCATGTGTCCATGAAAGAATTTCACCTTTTGCTTTTTTTAAACCAAAGAGAATTCCATTACCATAACCAATATTTTTTTCTATCCTATATATAACTATATTTTTTGGAAGATTTAGGTTTAATAAGGTTTTATATGTATTGTCGCTGGATCCATTATCAACCAATAAAATCTCAACTTCCTCATTAATAGTTTCGATGCAATTATCAATTAATTTATTAATTGATGATTGTTCGTTATAACAAGGAATTATTATGGAAAGTTTCTTTGAAGCCATGCAACATAAAAATAGTCAATTTTACTGGGTAAGAACAATTACAATGCCACCCATTCCGTAGTCTAAAACTTTTCTGTATGAAAATCCTGATTTATTAAGAAATTCATTAAAAGCTAATGAAACTCCTTTGTTTGGGTCTCCATTATATGAAAAAAAATCATCTAGAATAATATGTGACCCTGGTTTTACAGATTCAATAATAAAATCAAATGCCAGTTTTGAGGAGGCATAGGTGTCTGAATCTAAAAATGCAATTCTAATATTTTTAATTCCATATTCTGAGGGACTTTTCTTTAATGATTGTTCGAAGTACCCCTTTATTAGTGAAAATTGATATTTGTCTTTGACTGTCTTTTTTACTCTTTTCTGAACATTTAAAAAATTAGTTTCAAAATTTTGATCAATGTAAAATGGATGCTTATCAAAATCATCAAGTTCTCCAAAACCTTCAAAAGAATCAAATCCTATAAATTTAGTTTTATTCTGATTAGGATTAAATCTTTCATGCTTATAAAAACATCTAATTGCATGGCAGAATGATGAACCCGTGTAAACACCAAATTCAACATAGTCTCCTAATTGTTGCTCCAATGAATTCAAATAAACTGTTTTCTTTATTGCCCAATATTTTTCAACATTGTGAATAACAGCAGGGTTAATCCCGCTTATAAAGCTTGATAAAAAATTTTGAAGAAAATCGAGTTTTGCTAAGATTCCAAATTTAGAGTTAGATTTCATTTTTATAGTTTAAAAGTTCTTTGGGAGTTCCCCATGAATAATATTTTTCAACTTTGAATATGTAAGATTTATTAGGTAAGTGATTAAAAATAGTATCTAAATAAAATTCTCCATTAACCCTATCATTACTTTTTATCATTTTTTTAATAGCATTAAAAAATAAATTAGAGCTTTGAAATGTGAAGGTTCCAGATACAACTTGATCTTCTAATAAATTTTTACTGATAGGTTTTTTACAAGAAACATAATCAATTTCATTTGACTTATTTTTTAATTTAACCCAACCATACATTTCAGGATTTTTTAAAACATTTTTATTGTTATTATATGTCCAAATAAATGACTCATAATTATTAATCATTTGAAGGTATTCATTAGAATCATACTTAAATCCAATATCACATGCTCCTACATTTATAATTGAATCATTTTCAAAATAATTTTCGGCTAGTAAACAAGTAGATGCTTGTCCCTCAGTCAAGCACTCAATCTCAATTATAACAATATTTTTAAAGTATTGATCAAGTAATAATTTTAGGTCTTTGACATCTATTTGATCTTTTCGAACAATAAGAATATTTTTTGATGCTTTCGGAAGTGATTCTAATGCTTTTACTACCATTGGGAAGCCATCGATTTCTATTAAAGGTTTGGGAATTAAAAAGCCTGCGTCTTTAAATCTTTTACCCTCACCAGCCATTGGAATTAAATTAATTATTTCTTTCAAAACTCTATTTTTTTTATTAATTGGTGTGAATCTCCTTCAATTTTAAAAAGCCCTAAATTATTAATTGTAATTTCTTTAGGAAGATCTAATAACTTTTTAGAGTATTCTAGTAATTTTTCAGGATTAATATCCATAGACCCAATAGTTATGTGAGGAATCCAATGATTTCCAATAAAAGGATATCCATATTTATCATTTAACAGTTTAAAACCTCCTTCAAAATTGGATTTCTTACTTTTCAAGTGATCTTTATATATTGATTCTACGACATTCATTTGTAAAGCTTTAAGCTCATTTGATAATTCTATTTCTAGACATAGTGTATTTAAACCTGTTATGATATCTTTTTCAAAAACTTTCCATTTATAAATAGTAGAATAAAATTGACAAAGTGATTTTTGTAAATTTTCAAATTCTAAAGTTACTTTGTCGATTTTATTTGATTCTACATCAAAAACATAAATTGTTGAATGAGGTATATGGGTTAAATATCTGCTGGTTTTGCATTTAGAGCTAAAGTATAACTTGAATGCCTCTATGTCATTTTTTAAACTATCATCTAAAGAGTAAAATATACCAAGTCTAATCATTTAATATAGATAATTGTCTTCTTAATTTACTTCTAATTTCTTCACTGATTTCAGTAGAAAGATATCCATTAAAACTAATAATATCAAATCCTTTTAAATGTTCAATGTTGACCTTGAAGAGATTTTTTAAATCCAGTTTTAAATAATTGAATAAAATCATTCTAAGAACAACTAAATGGGTTATAACTATTGAGTCTTGATTAACATTTAACTTCTCATCTATAAAAGACTGAACTCTACTTAAAACATCCTTTTGGCATTCTCCTTCTGGGAACTTTGGATCTTCACCTTTTTCCCATTCTGAAATAATATTTGGGAATTTTAATTTAAGCTCGTTAATATTTAATCCTTCCGCTAATCCATAATCAATTTCATTTAATAATGAGCATTCAATAGATTTGTTGGTATGATAATAATTAATTGTTTGACTAGATCTTAAAAGTTCTGAATGATATCCTATTTCATATTTAAAATTACTCACTTTTTTCGATATTAACTTTACAGGAGGATCTCTTTTAATTCCTAAAAATGTACCATCATTTAACACTGTCTTTGCATGTCTTCGAAAACTAATAGTCTTTGAGTATGCACTACATTTTTCTACAAATAAGAAAAAATCAGTAATAAATAAATTAGTGTTTTCTAGTATTTTTAAAGGGGGTTTGCCCCCTTTTTTTTTCCATGAATATAATTCTTCAAAGAATAAAACATTGTGTGTTGGAAACAAGCTAAAAGTTAAATAAAATTTTATGAGATCTTCCTTGTCCAAGGAATCAATTTCTCTGGTAATTATTTTGTAAAAATTATTCAATAAATGATAAGTTATATGATACGAATACTCCAACTTATGTTTATTGTCTAATTCAAAACTTTCTTTGACAAATTCTGGCTTATCATTATTGAACACATACTTTCTGAACGTGATACATCCTTTATCAATATCGCTCAGATAATTTAACAAGCCTCTTCTTGATTCAAGAATATCTGTATACTGAAGATTTAAAGCTGGATATACTAGTTTTAGTGAGACTCCCTTAACAGGATTATAATTTTCCCAACTTATACAGGTAAAAGGACTCTGTTCAACATGTTGTATGTGTCCCTCTATATCATAAACCATCAAATGAAATACAATATTTTTTTCAGTGTCAAACTTTAAAGGCCCAAAAGTATTGTTAATTAAAATATCATAATCATCAAGCCCAATTTCTGAACTTCTAATCCTTTGAAATGAGCTGTTAATTTCATCAAATATATTTTTGGTTAGCTTTTCAACAATTATAACAATATCTATATCACTTATTCCATCAAGTCCAGTTGAGTCCATAAATGATCCTACAATTGTTGTTGAAATAATATACTGTTTATCTTCAACAACTTTAATTATTGAATTTTTTATATCCTCTTTAATTTTTTTAGACTTGCTCATACTGGGAAGATGTCTGAAGTATCATTATGTTTTTCTTGGGGTCATCAGAATTTAAGACATAACTTCCTGAGACTACGTTTTCAGATTTAAGTAAAAAAATATTATTTGCACTTACCCCTCCATCTACATTTAAAGATATTTTTTTTCGGTATTTATGGTTGTTAATTAAAGAGATTAACTCTAAAGCTTTCATTTCAAATTTCTGTCCTGAGAAACCTGGTTTTTTAATTGCAAGAACTAATATTGAATCTATTAATTCATGATACTTTTCAAAAATCCCAATTTCTGTTTTGTCTTGAAGTACAATTCCTGCTTGACAGTCATTTTCTTTAATAAAATTTAACATCTCTGACATGTCCTCTTCTATATCAATATGAATATATATTCTATCTACATATTTCATTATATCTAATATCCATTTCTTTGGAGTTTTAGACATAATATGAGCTTCAATAAATTTTTTATTCCAAAAAGCTTTTATTACCTCTGCCTTATATGTTAGAACATTTTTAGCATTAGCATTTACACTTTGATCTACAATATCAACATGAATAAAATCTGGAAAATTTGAGATGTTTTCAAAAATTTGAGGTACGTTTTCAATACCATTTGCATAAATCGCAACCCCTACTTTCTTATAGTCTTTAAATGAATACTTTGAATGTAATAGGTAAGCGATCCAAAAAACACTTCCAGAAATAATAATCCTTGATATTTCATAGGATAAATATATTTGAATCTTATTAATGAAAAACATTTGAATTAAATATGATAAAAAGGAAATTATAAGAAAATAAAATAAAGCTTTATTTCTTTTTGATTTCGATATTTTAAAATTATATCTAATGTTTAACCAAAAGGAAATAAAAACTCCAACTACAACAGAGAATGATGAGCTTAGGATATCGTTATAAATAATTTTAGAGAAAAAATTATAAAAAACCAACTCCATCAACAAAGAGAAAACACCAATAAAAATGTATCCAATAAAAAACCGATATTTGTATTTAATAAACTTAAAATTCATATTAAAGTTATGAGTGTATATTCAGACCTTAAAAATAGATGTTTAAAATCTAACATGGAAATTAAATTAAATAGACTTGCCATTTATACTTTTGGGAATGTAAGTATTATAGATAGAAAAAGAAAAGTAATTGCTATTAAGCCAAGTGGAATTCCTTATGACAGCTTAACAGAAGATAAAATTGTAATACTCGATTTATTAGGTAACATTATTGAAGGAGATAAAAGACCTTCTTCTGATACAAAAACACACCTTTATTTATATAATGCATGGAAAAATATTAATAGTATATGTCATACTCATTCTACATATGCCGTAGGTTGGTCTCAATCTTTATATTCTATTCCTGTCCTTGGAACTACTCATGCGGATCACCTTACCAGGGAAATTCCCTGTACTCAACCTATGGAAGATTCCTTAATTAAAGGTGATTATGAAGTTAATACAGGTGTCCAAATAGTAAATTATTTTTTAGAAAAAAATCTTGATCCATCAGAAGTTCAAATGTGCTTAGTTGGATCTCACGGACCATTTACATGGGGGTTAGATGAGCAAGAAAGTATCTATAATAGTGTTGTCTTAGAGGAAATCTCTAAAATGGCATATATTACTAAATCCATCAACCCTAAAGTTGATAACATTAAACAGACGCTTATAGACAAGCATTATTTCAGAAAACACGGAAAGGAATCATATTATGGGCAATCATAATTTTATGGTTACTTAGAGCTTAATATTTTTTCTAATTTATTTAAAAGGGACTCCTTATCAAACTCCTTTTCATAATATGCCCTTCCATTGACTCCCATTTCAATAAGCATAGATTTATCCAAATAAATTAATTCTTGAATCTTTTCACTTAATAAAAGTGAGTCTTCTGCAGGAGATGTTACGCCGCATTTAGCATCATTAACTATTTTCGCTCCTTCTCCATTAATTGAAGCAATAATAGGTTTGCCACAGGCCAAATAAGATTGAATTTTAGCAGGAATGGTAAGGGAGAAAATTTTATCTTTTTTTAGTGAAACCAATAGTGCATCTGCATGTGAAAAGAATTTTGGCATTTCTGTTGGTGGATAAGACCCCAAAAAATTAAAATGAGATTCTAATCCTTTCTTTTTTATAAGATTTTTCGCGGTTTTTTTATACCTGCCATCTCCTAAAACCGTTACTTTAATGGGAAGTCCCTTAATATTATTAATAGCCTCTATTATTGTTTGAAAGCTTTGTGCTTCTCCAATATTTCCTGCAAAAACTATATTAAAAAATTCAGTATTAAAAAATTGCAGGTAATCCTTAACATCTTTCAATGGTTTATAAAAATCCTCAGTGGGGTTGGGAAAAAATATAATTTTATCATTTGGGACCCCCTGATTTATTATGTATTCTTTAAATCCGTTAGATTGAATTAAAATTTTTTTTGAATGTTTATAAATCCATTTAGTCAGCGTATTAAAAAAACTTAAAACAAATTTATTTTTAACACCCCCTCCAGCTTTAAGACTTTCTGGCCATAGATCTTGGACCCAAAAATAAATAGGAGTTTTAAAATTTTTTTTGGCAATAACTGCAGGGATACCAACCGTAACAGGTGATGTTTGATAAACAAAAATGATATCAAATGGACCTTTTATTTTTCTAACTTTTAACGAAGCTAAAAACGCAAATGAAATATAATTTAAAAATAATCTAAATGCACCTCCATTTTTTCTTGAAAAAAGATTGGATCTATAAACAGGAATATCTTTTATTAACTCAAAGTCATCACTTCTCCAACCATAACCATCAAAAAAATTAGTTCTAGAATAATTCGGTTTGCCAGTAAGGACTGTGATTTCATTACCCTTATCTTTTAATGAGAAAATAAGGTCATTTATTTTAAAATTTTCAGGATAGAAGTATTGACTTACTAACAGGATTTTCATTGGAAAGTTTTTGTCGCCTCTCCTTTTTTCCATACAGTTCTATTTATGTAATCAATATAACTTAAAATAATTCTAGTAACCTTAATAGAAACATTTTCTACATCATAGTCTTTAATAATATGCGGTGGATTTATTTTATGTTGCTTTGTAACTACTTCTATACTTTCTATTATACGTTCTGTTTTTAGTCCAGACATAATAAGAGTCCCCTCGTCCATTCCTTCAGGACGCTCATGAGCTTTTCTTATCATAATTGCAGGAAAAGATAAAATAGATGACTCTTCTGTGATTGTTCCACTGTCAGATAATACGCAAAAGGCACTTTGTTGTAGTTTGATATAATCAAAAAAGCCAACAGGTTTTAAATACTTAACTAATGCGTTGATTTTTATTTTGTTGTCTAATTGATCTATTCTATTTTGAGTTCTAGGGTGGGTACTAACTATTACAGGTAATTTATACTTTTCTGCTACCTTATTTAACGATTTAATTAAGTCGAGTAAATTATCCTTGTAATCTACATTTTCCTCTCTGTGAGCTGAAACAACAAAAAACTTATTATTACTCAACTTTAACTGTTTTAAAACTTGACTTTCTGCAATTTCAGATTTATAAAAAGAAAGAATCTCTTTCATACAAGATCCAGTCTTAATAATTGTCTCTGGTCTAATGCCTTCTAAAATCAAATAATCTCTGGCTTGTTCAGTCAGAGGCATATTAATATCACTTAAATGATCTACAATTTTTCTATTTAATTCCTCTGGAACTCTTTGGTCAAAAGATCTATTTCCAGCTTCCATATGGAAAATTGGTACTTGCTGCTTTTTTGCAGAAATAACAGACAAACATGAGTTGGTGTCTCCATACAATAGAACTGCATCTGGTTTAATTTCTGCAATTAATTTGTCAGATTTAGAAATAATATTAGCAATAGTGTCCGCTGTAGTATCTCCTACAGAGTCTAAGAAATAATCTGGCTTCTTAACTTTTAGATCATTAAAAAAAATCTCATTTAATTCATAATCATAGTTTTGACCTGTATGTACTAGAATATGATCAGTGTGCTTCTCCAGCTCGGCTATAACCCTGCTTAATTTAATAATTTCGGGTCTAGTGCCAACAATTGTAATTACTTTAGTTTTCATAGATATGTTTGTTTAATAACCAGCTCTTTTTTAATTCTACTAACATAGAATCCCAGTCAGGAATTTCTATCCCCGTTCTATTGTAAAAATTTTCTGATAGTAGGGTTTTATCACTAGGCTTAGATTTCATAGACTTAATTTCAATATTTAAATCAAAAATATCATTAATTTTTTTTAATAAATAATACTTACTGATAGGGACAGAAGAAATATTATATATTCCACTAAGATCAGTGAAATCGTTAATAATTTTAACTACAATCTTGGCTATCAATGTTGTGGTAATTCCAGAATAGATAATATTAGAAAAGCCATTTATACTTTTTTTTTGATTTTTAAAAGCCCATTCTAGAAGTTCAGTCTTATTGAATAATTCAAAGCCAATCATAGAAGACCTTATGGTAAGGGCATAGTCGCTATTTACTTCTCCCAAGCTTTTTGTTTTCCCATAGGTATCCACAGCATCTGTTATATCGTTGTCTTTATAATTTCCTTTTTTACCAGAAAACACACAATCTGTACTAAAATGAATTAGTCTACAATTATTTTTTTCAGCCCATTTATTCAAGATATTTGGCAGTAAAGAGTTTACAAATATTATTTGATTTATCGATGCCTCGTTTGCTCTTCTAATTGTAACTCCTGCAGCATTAATTATTATATCAGGATTAATTTTTGTTAAAAAGTCTTCAATATTTAGGGCTGTAATTTCAAAAAAGTGAGGAATTGTATTTTTAGTTTTAAAAAAGTCTTGCCCAGGTTTTTTACTTTTAAAGTGTGTGTGAATATGAAAATTCTCATTGGAGAGTCCAAGTAATATTTGATGACCAATCATACCATCTGAACCTAAGAGCAGGATATTTTTTTTATTTATACCCAATACTTAGCAATAAATTAGTTAATTCTTTTTTAGAAAGTCTTTTAGTATTAAATGAATTATACTCCTCATTTATTTTATTACTTCTACCTTCTTTAAAATACTTATTATAGTTTAAGTCTCTATTATCAGATTTCACCTTAAAATAATCTCCTAAATCTTCCGCAACTAAAAACTCCTCTTTGCTAAGTAATGTTTCATGCATTTTTTCAGCATGTCTAATACCTATATTTTTAATTTCAACATCAGAATTATAAATAGTTTTTAAACAATTTGCTAATTCTCCAATTTTTGAAGCTGGAGACTTTTGAACAAAAATATCTCCAGACTTCCCATTTTTAAAAGCATATAACACCAATTCAACTGCATGATCTAAAGTCATCATAAATCTGGTCATTTCGGGATCAGTAACTGTAATTGTTTTTCCATTTTTAATTTGCTCTACGAAATGCGGGATTACAGATCCTCTTGAGCCCATTACATTTCCATATCTAGTTCCAGTTATAATGGTATTTCTAGAATTTCTAGATTTTGCTACAAATACTTTTTCCATCATTGCTTTTGAAACACCCATTGCATTTATTGGGTAAACAGCCTTATCAGTGCTTAAACAAATAACTTTAGAAACACTGTTAGTAATTGCAGCATTTAAAACATTCTCAGTTCCTAAAACGTTAGTTTGTACAGCTTCAATTGGATAAAACTCACATGATGGCACCTGTTTTAAGGCTGCAGCGTGAAAAACATAATCTACGCCAATCATAACGTCTCTTAAGCTGCTTTCATTTCTAACATCTCCTATATAAAATTTAATTTTTGAGTTGTTATAGTTAATTCGCATGTCATGCTGTTTTTTCTCATCTCTAGAAAAAATTCTGATTTCTTTAATATCTGAATCTAAGAATCTATCTAGAACAGCATTTCCAAAAGATCCTGTACCCCCTGTAATAAGAATTGTTTTATTATTGAACATCTTGATTAGTTATTAATTCCATAAAGTTATTTAATTTATTTTCAACTAACACTTTGGTTTCAGGTAAATTCTCACTAATCGCTCTTAAAATTGAAGTTGAGATACTTTCAACTGAATATGGATCAAAAGCTAATGAAGGTTTGATTATTTCGTGAACATAAGGTAAATCGCTAGCTATCACCTTACAGTCATGATCTGCAGCTTCTATTAAAGGTAGCCCAAAACTTTCAACTAAAGATGGATAAATTGCAAACTCACTAATATTATATAACTTATTTACACTATCCGTACTTAAGTTTCCATGAAAAATTATTTTTAAATTATTTGGTAAGCCCACACTAAACCGATGAATTTTATTTATAGTAAGGTGTAGTCTAATTTCTTGATTCACTCTATTTGCTGCTAAAACAAACGCCTCTATTAATCTTTTATGATTCTTATGTGGAACACTACTTGATATAAAAACAAAATTATTAGAGGCTTTTTTAAAAGAAGATTTATTTAATCCCAATTTAAAAAAAGGATATACATGACAATGATGAGAATCTAACTTTAAATAATCTTGAAGCAGTTTTTTCATTAATGGGGTTTGAACAACCCAATGATAATCTCTATGATTATAGTATCTAATATATATGTGTTTAAAAAAATTTAATATCTGATTCTTTAAACCCAGTTCATATGCAAAAGGATTTAATAAAAGTTTATTATGAAAATAAACAGTTGTTTTGATGGCATTCTTTAAAGGAGGAGGCACATTAGACAAACAAACAACTGAAGAAAATAATTTATAATTTTTTTGGTAAAATTTGAGTCTATTAAAATGATTGCTTTCAATAACTGTATAATTTGTATTTAAGTAAGATTTAAAATCATTTAAATTAATTCTCTTATCTAACAAAAAATAAAAATTTCTAACATCAGATTTTTGTATTACTAATTCCAGTAGAGTTTTACCTCCGAAGCTATTTATATATGTTGAGTCTATCAGAATCATTAATATGGCTGCTTATCTTCTTTAGAACGATCATTAAGGTTGTTTAAGTGTTTTAATTTGGGATGTCGTTTGTTCAAAAAAGATACTTCAACACATTCTGGAAATAAAAAATTAGAAAAATTAATAATTCTTGGGCCATTATTGAAATGGACGTTATAAATATCAAAGTGCTTTTTTAATTTTCTTAAAAGTTTAAGCCTCTTATAAAGTGTAAGAGGAAATAGAAAAATTAATTTAGGGGGAAGCTCATAAAAGTGAATTTCTAAAACAAAATTATCAAATAAAATTAATTCTTCTAAATTATGTTCAATAACTTCCCACTCAAATCCTTCTACATCCATCTTTATGAAATTTTTTTTTGCAGGATCAATATTTTGGGTTAACAAAATGTCACTTAAAGTTTGATAATTTTTTGTTGTTTTTTTTGCAATACCTATTTTAAAAAACTTTGAGTTTTCCAAAGCTCCAGGCAAATTGTCAATACTAGGGTCATAGCAGAATAAATTAGAATTGGGGTAATAATTGATAAAATCTAACTCAAAAGATATATCGTCAGCTATACCAAAACTAACTAAATTGTCATATTCGACACTTACATCAACAATATAACCCCCGTCATTTTCGTTTCCAAATCGTAAAAGATTATCTCTTCTGACCGTTACAATTAATTCATCATATATTTTTTTATAAATTACTTTAAAAATTGTTTCATGAACAGATAGTAATTTCTTTTTCCAAATTTTCATAAGTATTTTAAATTATTTAGGTTCTAGAAATATTCTAGGGTATCTCATTTTTTAATTTAATTGAAAATAAAACAGAAGTAACAAAGTAAATAAAATAAATCAAAAACATATATAGTGCAAATATAATAGTTGAGTTTATAGGAATAAATGGTGTTAAAAATAAAAAAATTAACGGAATAATGAGTGAATAAACCTGATATATCAATCTGTTTTCAGATAACTTATAGTTTTTGATGACAGATATTAATGATCTTAAAAATTCAACAAACAGCCCAATATTAAAAATAGTAATCAGCTCGTCTTGAATTTTAGATTTATCAACTAGAATTCTGATTAATGTCTCAGAAAACAGTAGAGATAATATTAAAGTTAAAATTAAAAATGGAGCGACTTTTAATAAATAATTTTTAAAAGATATATACCTGCTATTTTTAGACTTCTCTGAATAACTTTTCACTAAGTTTGGGGTAAAAATTGGTATTATAAAATTTGCCATTATTGAAAATAATTGTGATGCTAAAGCAAAACCTAAAAGCAAAGTCGCACTACTTTCTAGTCCAAATTTGAATTCTGATAAAAATCTAAATCCATCTGTTAAGAACCATAGAAGTATGTTTATTATAATCAAAGATGGTACAAACTTTTTAATTTTTGAATTAAAATAAAACTTATGCTTTGAATTTTTGTTGATTGTATAAGCTCTCAAAAAATAAACTGTTACAGTAGAGAAAATAATATTTGATAAAACAAAACCACTTATCCAAATAAAGTAAGTTGGTTGTAAAATTTCAGTTAATAAGAATGATAGTGTATAATACACTAAAGCATTAAAAGTAATTAAAATTGAATACCCTCTGTAATATCCAAGTGCATTAATAAAATAAATATTAGAATCAAATATGCTTCTGAATACTAACATTAATGAAATCAAAATAGGAATTTCAATAAAATAATTATTAGTTAGTCCAAAGTAAAAATAAAGCCCAATAATCAATAATATTAAAGACATAAGAGCAATTGGTAAAAAAAGCTTCTTATAAAATGATTCTAAAAAAAATGCAATATTATACTTACTATTTGTTTTAAAAAAAATCTTGATAATATACTCTCCAAAGGGGCCAATTATAATTGATCCAAAAAAATTATAGATTGAAAGTACGATATAGTATGATGATAAATTTTGAAAATCTAATTGTTTTGTTAATAATTTATTGGTGGCTACTACAATTAATATTCTAATAAATGCAGAAAAAATAATCCACAAAGATCTTTTACTCCTAATAGTTACGAAAGCATCCCTAAATATTGATAGAAATAATTTCAATGACTTTGTTTTTCATTTGATTATATAGAGAATTTGTTGATATAATTTATCAGGTTATTTATTATAAATCTGACACTATTTGTTTTGTAATTAATTCTGTAAAATAGTTAATTGAGTAAATCGAGGCTTTTTTCGATTTTAAAAAAGATTGAATATTATTTGTTATTTCATCATACTTATCTTTTTTCATGGATTTTAAATATTCATATAAGTCTTTAAAATTTTTAAAATCAGAAAATAATATCATCGTATTTTTAGGTATTGTCTCATTAATTTTTTTTGATCCTAAATAAATAGGAACAACACCATTAGAAAAGCAATCAAAAATTTTTTCTGAAATATATTCTTGATCATTTAATGAATTCTCAAAGCAGAAACAGAATTTATAATTTTCTAATGCATCTTTTTTGTTAGTAACAGACCCTTTATAATTTTTATATTTTGGAGAAAGTATTTTACTTAAATTCCACTTTTTAATTATGAAATTTAAATATCTATTTGAAGTTATTAATTTATCCCAGCCTATTCCATAGAATTCAAAGTCATCTATATTATTTGTTTCAAACCATTTAATACACTTTTTTCTTAGAGAATACAATTCTAAGGGGTGGTTTGAATATTTATTACCTGCTAACATTGAAATAAGTTTTTTTTCTTTGTAAGGTTTATTGCTAAAATCCAATTTGTTGGGGTATCTAAAATTAAAGTATTTTACATTATCGACTAAAGAAGAGTCCCATGTAAATATCTTTTTGAATTTTAAATGATTTTTCATAATCCAATTTTCCGGAGCAATTACTTCACATTCCCATAAAATTAAATAAGAATTTTTAGGAATAGAGATTTCGTTTATAGCTCTTGGCATGTCATAAAATATTGTGAACAATGAGTCTTCAACTTTATTTATATCTTTTGTTGCAAGATCATATCCAAGTCTTTTAAAGCTTTCTTTAAGCTTAAGATGTGGTTCTTTAGAATCTATGCTTAATTCGTTTGGGTCTACTTTGAAAATATTATTATTATCATTTAATGAGTAATTAGAATATAATGTCGCAGGTTTGTTCATTTTATTTAATACTGTCCTTAAAGTTGATATAATAGTTTCCTATAGTTGTGTCTAGACTTTTATGTGCTTTCCACCCTAAATCTTTAATTCTTTTACTATCAAGCAATTTTCTAGGGGTCCCATCAGGCTTTGATGTATCCCATTTAATAGATCCTTTAAAGCCAACTATTTCTTTAATCAGCTGACCTAAATCTTTAATACTAATCTCTTCTCCTGAACCTATATTATAATAATCATGTGATAACTCACTTGCATTAAGAATTACTAAAATTGCTTCAGCCAAGTCATCTACATGTAAAAATTCTCTTAAAGGATCTCCTGTCCCCCATAACAAGACTTCATCAAGATTTTTAACTTTAGCGTTATGAAATTTAACAATCATAGACGGTATTACATGAGAATTCTCAATATCAAAAGTATCATTTAAGCCATATAGGTTTGTGGGCATAAGAGTCACAAACTCTTTTTTGAGTTGATTTCGAATACTTTGACATAATTTTAAGCCTGCAATTTTTGCAATTGCAAAAGCATCATTAGTTGGCTCTAAAGAACCATTTAGTAGATAATTTTCTTTTATTGGTTGTTGACAATGTTTAGGATAAATACAGGAGCTTCCTAAAAAAATGAATTTTTTTACATTATTTAAGTTTGCACTGTTAATTAGGTTTAATTGAATTTGCAAGTTTTCATTTAAAAAATCATAAGGAAAATTTTTATTGGCTAATATTCCTCCAACTTTTGCAGCAGCATTTATTACAAATTCAGGTTTTTCTTTTTTAAAAAAATCTTCTACAGATAATTTGTCTCTTAAATCAAGTTCTTCTTTGGAGTATCCAATTAAATTTTGATATCCTTTTTGTTCCAATAAACTCCAGCAAGCACTTCCCACCATTCCCTTATGACCGGCAATATATATCTTTGAATTTAACTTCATAAATAATTTACTTTTATAGTTAAGCAGTTAATTGAGGCTTTTTTTTGCTAATTCAATATCTGAATAAACCATTTCTTTAACCAAATCTCTTAGTGTATATTTTGGTTCCCATCCAAGAACTTCTTTTGCTTTTGAAGCATCACCAACTAATAGATCAACTTCTGTTGGCCTAAAGTATCTATTATCAACAGCCAAAATTTCTTTACCTATTTCAATTTTAAAATCTGAGTTATCACAGCTCTTTATAATTGCTGTTTCTTTTACTCCAGATCCTTTAAATTCAATTTTGATTCCCAAGGCATTAAAGCTCATTTTAACAAAATCTCTTACTGAATACATCTTACCAGTAGCTATAACCCAATCTTCAGCAGAATCATGTTGAAGAATCATCCACATCATTCTAACATAATCTTTTGCATGCCCCCAGTCTCTTTTAGAATTAAGATTCCCTAAAAATAATTTTTCTTCTATCCCAAGTGCAATCCTAGCCACAGCCATTGTTATTTTCCTAGTGACAAATGTCTCTCCTCTTATTGGAGACTCATGATTAAAAAGTATTCCGTTGCAAGCAAATATATTATAAGCCTCTCTATAATTAACTGAAACCCAGTAGGCATATAATTTTGCTGCTGCATAAGGAGATCTTGGGTTAAACGGTGTACTTTCTGATTGGGGAACTTCCATAACTTTTCCATACAATTCAGATGTAGAAGCTTGATAAATTTTTGTCTTTTTTTCTAAACCTAATACTCTAATAGCCTCTAAAATTCTTAAAGTACCCATTCCATCTGTATTCATTGTATATTCAGGCATTTCAAATGAAACTTTAACATGGCTCATCGCAGCTAGATTATAGATTTCATCAGGCTGTATTTCATTGATTAGCCTGATTAAATTTGTTGAATCTGTCATATCGCCATAATGTAAAATAAAATCTCTCTTTTTTAGACTAGGTGGTTGATAGAGGTGTTCTAATCTATGTGTATTAAATGATGAAGTTCTCCTCTTTAATCCGTGAACTATATATCCTTTGTTTAATAAAAATTCACTCAAATATGCTCCATCTTGACCAGTTACACCTGTTATAAATGCTATTTTTTTATTTTCCATTAAAAATTATTTTTATTAGTTGCCTAAAGTTGTGGAGAGTTATCTTGACTAGGAATAATTTTAAAAAATTTGTGATTCCAGAATTTTTATTTCCAGTTAAAATTATTAAATCAGAAAAAAAAAAGTATTTCTTATAATTGAAAATTGTTAAGTACATTTTTCTTGATATTAACTCACCTTTGATTAATTCTTTATATATGTTTTTATATTCGTTATAAAATTTTAAATCTGTAAATCTACTTAAATTTGATCGACTTACATTACCATCATGTATTCTATAATTGACTAAATACTCATTAATTGAGAAAAAACGTACGTTATTAATACTGAGCTTTATCCAAAAAGGTAAATCTTCTATTATTCTATATTTTTCGTTAAAAGCTCCAAATCTAGAAATCAATTCTTTCTTTATAAATAGTCCAGGTGCAAATAACTGACTTTCATTAGATAGAATTTTTTTTAATTGATTTTTCTCATTTAAATTAAAAAAGTTAGTGTCAGAAATATTTTTTATTTTTTTACTCCCTTTAATTAAGTTTACATTAGAAAAAACAATTTCACAATGCTTATTATTTATATAATCTACAAACTTTTCAATACAATCTATTTCTAATGAATCATCCCCAGCAATAGTTTTTATCCATTCTCCAGAAGCTGACTCAAACCCTCTATTATAATTTTTAACTGTTCCTGTGTTTTTAACTGACGTAATTACTTTTGTGAATTTTTTTATTTCTTTGTTTCTGTCTAACCAATTATTAATTCTTGACATAGTCATATCATTTGAACTATCATCTGTTATAATTATTTCTAAGTTTGAATAAGTTTGATTTTTAATGCTATCTAAAGTCTCAATAATGTATTTCGAACTATTATAAGTACCAACTATCACTGAAACTAATGGGCAATTAATGATTTTATTCATTTAATTTAAATTCAAATTTTATTGTAAAACTCTTTAATTTTTGAGCATATATATTTAATTTTTTTATCAGTCATACCAGGCCAAATAGGTAGGCTTAAGCTTGTGGCACATATTTCCTCAGCAATTGGAAAGTCTCCTTTCACATATCCTAAATAAGAATAACATTTTTGAAGATGAATCGCTTTAGGATAATGGACAAGTGTACCAACTCCATTTTCTTTTAAAAAAATTTGTAAATCATTTCTATGATTTGTTCTGATGTTATAAATATGAAATACTGAATAAGCATTTGGATGTATTTTGGGAAGGATAATGTCTCCAACTCCATTAAGGCATTGCATATATAGCTTGGCAATATTATTTCTTTCTTGATTCCATAATTTTAGATAATTTAATTTAATTTCTAAAAACCCAGCTTGACATTCATCAAGCCTATTGTTAAAGCCAACTATTTCATGTTCGTATTTTTGAACAGACCCATAATTCCTCATTGCTAGGATTTTACTATTCAGTTTGGAATCATTTGTTGTTATGGCACCTCCATCTCCAAATGCTCCAAGATTTTTTCCTGGATAAAAACTTACAGCATTAATCGTACCCATAGAACCAGTAATCATATTATCCCACTTTGCTCCCTGTGACTGAGAATTGTCTTCAATTATATTGATATTATACTTTTTTGCAATTAATAATACTTCTGTCATATTACAGGGTTGCCCATAAAGATGTACAGGCATAATCGCTTTAGTTTTAGAAGAGATTTTATGCTCAATAAGCTTTGTGTCTATATTATAAGTTTCTATATCGGGTTCAATAAAGATTGGAGTAGCTCCTGAATTGGTAATAGCAAGTACAGATCCTATAAATGTGTTTGACGGAACTAAAATTTCATCACCTTTTCCAATGTTTAAAGCCTTTATTGATAGTGTCAAAGCATCTAGACCATTACTAATTCCTACACAAAATTTAGAATTAGAAAATGATGAATACGCTATTTCAAAACTATTTAGACTAGAGCCTAAAATATATGATTTAGAGTCAAAAAAAGATTCAAATGAATCAAGAATTTCCGATCTAATATCGGAATTCATTTTGTCGAGAGAATAAAATGGTATTTGGTCTTTAGTTGTTGTATTCATTTTAAATTGTTATTCGGATAGTTATTGATTTTTAAAATAATATTATCTATTTTTTTTCAAAGAATATTCTAATATTATAATCTATTGTATTTACATCAAAATAATTTATTTCTTTAGAAATAATTTCACCTGGCTTACCTAAACTTCTTTCATTAATGATCTGGGATTTAATTATGCACTTATCTTCAAAATTTAATATCTGAATTCTTAAAATTTAATCATTTTTTGGCTTTACTGGTTTATAAGTTTGATCAAATTTTGAAATTAATACACTATTTTTTTTAACATCCGTAGTAATAATTGATCCAGATGAAATAACAGAATTTGATCCAATTTTAACAAATGGTTCACAAAAAACTCCAGTCCCGAATTTAACATTATTTTGAACAGTTACTGATCCAGAAAACATTACACCAGGACCAAATGTACAATTAGAATTAATTGTACAATGATGCTCAATATTAGAAAATGAGCTTATAAAATTATTATTTCCAATAGAAACTTCTGGGCCAATATTAACAGCACTGAAAATAATATTCCCTTGGCCAATATCTAAATTAAAACCTAGATTAACACTTGGGTGAATAAGATTGAAAGACGGAATATTTAAATTTGTTAATTTATTAAATGTTTTGGCTCTAAATTCTAAATCAGTAGAAATGGTAACAATAAAGTAATCAAAAATACCTTCTTGAAAATCCTTATATATCTGTTCATAATCAATACCACCTCTGACATTTATAGCATGGACATTAGAATTTTTAGGGATCGCATCATCATAAATTGTAGTTGGTATCAATTCATTAGATTTTAAAACAAGATCTAGACATTGAGTAAAGCCCTTACCACCACCAATAAATGCAATTTTACTAACCTTGAACGAATTTATATTTTTCTCATCTTTTATTGGTGAATTTTTTATGTACGATTCTACTATATCTTTAGAAATAAAATCTTCATCAACATGTTTTTCAAGAATTTTGTTAATATTTAGTTTTTCTTTTTTAATTAATTCTTTTGCACCTTTTGAAAATGTAATTTCATCATAAGCTGAAAAATCGTCAACTGCTTTTTCACTTAAATTTGACGAAAATAATGAGTAGTCAAAAGGATCAATTTTTTTTTCCGAAATAATATATAAAAGCTCACCAGGCTTCACTTCTGAACCTATATTTAAATTGTGGTATAAAAAGCCTGAAAATTCAGCATGAATTTCTATATTGGCTTTACTAGTTTCAAATTCAAAAATCAAATCATTATCTGATACTGCAAATTCTGAATCTACATTAATTAATTCAACTGTGTATGAGTCATCATTTGAATTTAATTTTTCACAATATATTTTTTTCATAATTATTTTATTAAAGTGTTAACTATTTTCTGTGCTGATGGTAATAATTCTTTTTCTGCCATAAAGCTTGATGGAATAATATCATTATTTCCAAAAGAATGAGATATATTAAAATCCACTCCTTCCAAAGAAAGTTGCTTTGTGATAGCAGAGCCAAATGAGTTAAAAGTTTGCCCCTCTTCAATTAAAATAATATTTTTAGATTTTTTCAACTCATTTTTTAGTATTAAAATGTTTGGATTTGACAAGTTTGAAAAGCAAACAGTATTACATAAGATATCGTGATTAATTGCCAATTCTTCTGAAGCATCAATAGCAATAGATAGTCCTCCACCATAAGTGACAATTAAAAAATCAACTGATTTGGGCTTAGAATACAATAAAACCGTTGGGAATATTTCTTTAGTTATAAAATAATTATGTGAAATGATTTTATTATTTCTATATTTTTTTGGGTAATCAAGTTTGTTCTCCAAAATAATAATTGGATTTGCTTGGTTATCAGATAAGTCTTTGTAGATATTTACAGGGTCAATATAATTATTTAAATAAACAACTTGAACATTTGTAATTCCAAGGAAAATGGATTCTAAAGATTGTGAATGTGTCGGACCATAGCCTCTTCCTCCACCCATTGGTGTTCTCAAAATAAAAGGAATACTCATTTTATGGCCATACATTTGAGTGAATTTAGACGTGTGTTGAATTAATTGATCTATAATGAGTGTTGAAAAGTCCCCAAACATAATTTCAGCAACACATTTTACATTACTTAAAGATACTCCATTACAAAAACCAGCAATTAAGGCTTCACTAATCGGAAAATTCATTACTTGGTTTGGATATTTATTACTTAAATCTCCTGAAACCTTAAATGCTCCTCCATAAGATTTAGGATGGTAATTATTATTATTTTCAATGTCCTCTCCTATAAAATATCCTTTTTTATCAAGTATTAAACTTATTCCTTTTCTAATTAACTCGTTGTATCTTTTATTTCCATAAGAGTGTTTAAAACTCATTATTTCTTGCTCATAGGAGGAATTATTTATTATTGATACTTTTGAAGATACTGATTTTAGCTTTTCTTCTTTAAGAGCATCTGAGGCTAAATTCTGAATTTCTTTTTCAATAAATTTGATTTGATCTTTATAATCATCTGAAATATATTTATTGATTAAATCATTTTGCCATTGATTCTCTATAAACTCATCTGATCGATTATCATCTCCTTTGGAGTGAGACATTAATCTTTTTGTTTTTACTTCGATAAAACTTGGACTATTTTTTCTAGTTTTATCTACAGCTTCTTTTAAGGTTTCAAATAAATGGTCTAATGATTCAGTATTTGATTTGAAGAAATTTAATCCAAATCCTTTAATTCGATCCTCTAAACTCCCACTAAAAGACTGTTTCATTGAGGTAGATTGAGCTATTCCGTTATTTTCAAGAACAAAAAGCAATGGTAGGTTTTTTAAAGAGGTGAGATTTAATGTCTCATATAATAATCCTTCACCTAAAGTTCCATCTCCAATAAAAATCACAGAAACATTGTTTACATTGGATTCTTTTTGAATAAAAGAATAACCAGCTGCAACAGGTGACATACCAGCTTGTATACCATTTGAAAAAAATTTATCTTTAAAAAATAAATGTTGACTGCCCCCATATCCACCAGAACATCCAGCCTTATTTCCAATTATCTCATTCATTAAACCCGCATAATCATTTGTCCATGAAAGATAATGCCCATGTCCTCTATGATTACTAAACATTGTATCTCCTTCCTCTAAAAATTCAACTAAAGTTGACGGCGTTAATTCTTGACCTATACAAGTATGAACTGTACCATTCAAATGTCCTTCATCATATAATTTTAATAATTGTTGTTCAAAAAACCTAACTTTTATTGCTCTTAAAATTATTTCTTTTTCATTCATTTAATTCATTTTTATTCTTAGTATTTTGATTTTTTCTGAACTTTTTTTAATTTTTTAAAATTATTATAATCTCTTACGTAATCTTTCTCATCAAATTTATTAGAGGCTAATATTAAACATATTGAGCCTGAAGAAAAATTATCTAATTCACGCCATAGCCCTGGAACAATATGTAATGCAATATTTGGAGTATTTAAAGTAAATTTTTTTTTATTATTTCCATCACATAATAAAACATCAAAAGCACCGCTAGCAGCTATAATATATTGATTTAACTTGTAGTGCGCATGACCTCCTCGTGACTCCCCGCCTGGAATATCATACAAATAATAAATACGCTTTACATCAAAAGGTATATTATCCCCGTTTTCTAGTACTGTAATATTTCCAGAATCAGAATGCACTTTAGACATGTCAATCAATGAACAATCAAATACAGTGTTATTTTTCAATTTTATTTTTTATTTTTTTGAATTCCTTAAAATCCCTTATATAATCTTCTTCATCATATCCAATATTAGAGACTATCAAAGCTACTGAGTTAGTTGAGAAATTTTCTATTCTTCGCCAAAGCATATTAGGTATATATAGGCCATAATGTGATCTACTCAAATTATATTTAAATTCTTTTTTAGCGTCATGTAAGACTACATCAAAACTACCCGAAAGAGCAATTATAAATTCATGTGAATTTATAAATGCATGACTTCCTCTAATTTCTCCGCCTGGGACATCGAAGATCCAATAGGTTCTTTTGATTTTAAATGGTATATGAGAATTAGATTCAATGAAAGTTAAATTCCCTCTAGAATCAGAAATTTTAGGTAAATCAATTATCTTAACATTTCCCATATAATTATAAAACACTTTTTAAATAATCTCCATATGGACTTTTCCCATACTTTTCAGCTAACCTTAAAGCTTGTTTTTTATCAATAAAACCATGTAGATATGCAATTTCCTCAATACACCCTATTTTCTTATTAGTTCTTTTCTCAATAACACGGACGAATTCAGTTGCATCATCCATTGACTCTAGGGTTCCGGTATCTAGCCAAGCCATACCTCTTGTCATTATTCCTACATCAAGGGCACCCTCATCCAAGTACATTTTATTTATTGAAGTTATTTCTTTCTCTCCTCTTTCAGAAGGTTTAATATATTTAGCAAAATTAACTACACGATTGTCATAAAAGTAAAGCCCAGGAATTGCATAATTAGATTTAGGTTTTTTAGGTTTTTCCTCCAAGCTAATCACCTTATTGTCATCATCAAATTCAACAATACCATAACGCTCTGGATCTCTAACAGAATAAGCAAATATAGAGGCACCCTCAAGAGAGACCTTAGATCTTAATAATGCTCCAAAGCCATTTCCATAAAATATATTGTCTCCTAGTATCAGCGCAACATTATCCTTCCCAATGAAATTTGCACCTATAATGAATGCTTCTGCCAAACCATTTGGTTCAGGTTGAATTTCATACTCGAATTTGCATCCTAGCTGTGATCCATTGCCTAAAAGTTTTATAAAAGCTTGCTGATCTTGAGGTGTTGTTATGATTAATACTTCACGAATGCCTGCAAGCATTAAAACAGATAATGGATAATAAATCATTGGTTTGTCGTAAACAGGGAGTAATTGTTTGCTAACAGAAAACGTTAAAGGGTAGAGTCTTGAACCAGAGCCACCTGCTAAAATAATTCCTTTTGTAATTTTTGACATATGCTTTTACTTTTTAAAATAACACTTTTATTAGTCCTATAGCTTTTTAAGAAGCCAACTACTTGATTGAATTTTTTCTCCTAGTCTATCAATTAGAGTTATACCCATTAATTCACAAATATCACGCTCTGGAATAGTTTCATTATTTTGATCCCCACCATTAGCAAAACCCAAATCAAACTTTTCTCCATACTTCTCAGCAATGTGCTTAATTGTTTTACAAACTGTTCTATCCCTATCGGTTGAGAGTATAGCCATATCAACAACTTTGATATTTGAGACTATAATCATACGCTCTTTTTCATCCTGAAACTCTTTACTTCCTTTAAGCTTCCTTTGAAAATCATTGTTTACAATTACAAAAAGCTTATCTGCTTGGGCCTTAGCATTATTAAAATACTCTAAGTGCCCTTTGTGAATGGGATTAAAATATCCGGATACTATGATGGCCTTTAGTTTACTCAAGATTTAAAAAATTTAATTAATTTCTACTACTGCTTGTAATTGATATACAGATGATTTCAAGTTTTTACTTTATTTACCTATTGAAAATTTATTTTTATTTTGGTTTATGTTTCTTCCATCAAATATAACTTTTGATTCATCTATATTGATCTGTTTGAATTCTTCCCATTCTGTTAAAATAACAAATGTATTAAGATGAAGGATATCACTCAATTTTTCAACCACATCAATTCTGTTTTCTTTTAAGTAATTATTCGCCTCCCATAAATTTTCAATATCATTTACTATTGTTCTTTTTTGAACCTTAGGATCATATATCGATAGATATGCTCCGCTTTTATATAAAATCTCTGAAACTTTAATTGCTGCAGATTCTCTACTATCATTCGTGTTTGCTTTAAAAGCCCAACCTAAAATCCCTATTTTTTTACCAGTTAAATCTCCGTCAAAATGATCAATTACTTTTTGGGCAAATCTTTCTTTTTGATAATCATTAATTTTTACCACCTGATGCCAATATTTAGCCACCTCCCCAAGTCCATAAAACTCGCAAAGATAAACTAGATTAAGAATGTCTTTTTGAAAACAACTACCCCCAAAACCTACTGAAGCTTTTAAAAATTTTGAACCAATTCTTTGATCCATACCAATAGCCTCTGAAAGCTCACTTATATCAGCACCTGTTTTTTCACATAATGCTGATAGACTATTTATTGAAGAAACTCTTTGTGCAAGCATAGCATTAGAAGCAAGTTTTGCAAGTTCTGAAGACCAAACATTAGTTGTTAAAATTTTTTCTTTTGGAATCCATCTTGCATAAATATTGACTAATAATTTTACAGCCTTTTGACCTGACTCTGTATAATCCCCACCTATAAGGACTCTATCTGATTTAAAAAGATCTTGAATAGCTGTTCCTTCAGCTAAAAATTCAGGATTGGATAAAATTTCAAAGTGTGCAATTTTATTTTCTGATAGTAATATTTCTTTAATTTTTTCAGCTGTTCTGACAGGCAGGGTTGACTTTTCTATAACTATTTTATCTGATTTTGAATATTTTGCAATATCTCGAGCACAAGCTTCAATGAATTGAAGATCGGCTGCCATTCCTGCACCTTCACCTTCTGTTTTAGTAGGAGTGTTAACAGCCATAAAAATCATTTCAGCTTTTTCTATATTACCAGATATATCAGAAGAAAAAAACAGATTTATACCACGTACTTTTTCAACTATTTCTGCTAAACCTGGTTCAAATACAGGTAAATCATCTAATGGACCGTTCCATGCCTTAATTTTATCTCGATTAGCATCAACAACAGTTACATTAATATGTGGACACTTTAATGCAATAACAGCCATAGTTGGGCCTCCAACATAACCAGCACCAATACAACAAATATCTTTAATTTCCATTTATATTCTATTATAGTCGTCTTCGATTCGTACAATATCATCTTCACCAAAATAAGTACCCGTCTGTACTTCAATGAAAACAATTTTTTCTGTTCCTTTATTTTCTATACGGTGTTTAACTCCTTGTGGGATAATAACAGTTTGACCTTTATTATAATCTTTAACCACACTATCAAGAGTAATTGTGCCAACACCCTCTATAATGGTCCAAGCCTCTGAACGTTTATGGTGATACTGATAGGAGAGTCTTCCCCCTGGCTCAACCTCTATTCGCTTTAACTTATAATTAGATTCATCATGGAGCACAAAAAATCGTCCCCAAGGTCTTTCTTCACTTTCTATTGAAATCATTTGTCTTTAGAATTAAATAGTACAATATGCTCTATGTCTGCTAAAAATTTAGAAGCTAAATAAAAACTAACTTTTCTGCCAATTAAATCTTCTATTTTGTTTTCTAACTGAGAAATATAATCCATGTTTAAATCTTGACCTATCAAAAATACTTCAATAAGTCCCGTATCATTTCCTTTAACATAATCTCCAACAAGAATTATTTGATCTAAGTATCCCATTCGCTCAAGTACTTTTTCAACTAAATCTTCAAGACCCAAGTGTTTAAAAACTACTTTACGTAAGGTCTCAAACAAAGGGTGGTCTGTGTTTACCCTATATTCAACTTTATTGTTAACCTTTAGCTTTTTTAAATAACCCGCTTCCTGCAAATGATTAAGTTCTTTTCGTATTCCATTTGTAGATTCACCCATCTCAGTTGCTAAACCGTTTAAATGTCCTTTATTAGCCTGTGAGACAAAAAACTTAATTAAAAGTCTAAGTCTAGTTTTTGATGTTATTAATTCTCCAAGCAATTTTTTTTATTTAAAATTATTTTATGGCTCCGCCATATGTGTCACATAACACGTAGAGTTAAGAGGTCGTTAAAATAAATATATTAAGCAGCTTGAAGCCTAAGAATGACTGTCATTCCTAGACTTTCTAGTTGTAACTTAATTTTATTTTTTTGAATCTCTACAACTCTACCAATCTTACCAGCTAATACTCCTCCAGAGATTTTATGAAATTGACCTTTTGTAAAATTTGTTAACGAAACTTCTTGGTATTCACCATTAAGATATTGTTTCATTAATTCAATTTCCCTTTCCTTTACTACTGCAGGTTTACCCAGCCAGAACATATATCTAACCACACCAAAAACTGAAAAAATATCATTACGTCTTTCTTTTTCAATAAACACAAATACATATGATGGTATAAGCGGTTTTAGCCTCTTTTTTTTACGATCTGAATATTGCTTAACAATCATTACTGTAGGACAGTAACATGAAATATTCATTTCTTTTAGCTGTTCTATAACTTTTAATTCTTGATTAACTTTAGTATAAAGTACAAACCAATTTTTCATTAATTATTTATTATTAAGTAACAAAAGTACTCAAATAAAAGTATTTTTATATCATATTTTTAATTTTTTTTAATTATGAGTAAAAAATGAATCTAAGTAATTAAGCCTATACCTATGAAATTTTTTTCAAAAACATATTATTAAATATTAAAATATATATTAATTTAAATAAATGACAAAAATTTTAGTTACTGGTGGAGCAGGTTTCATAGGATCAAATTTGATTAAAAATTTAATTGAAAATGATTGTGATGTCACATCTATAGACAATTATTCAACTGGTACTCATAAAAATGAAGTTGAAGGAGCTAAATATATAAATGATGACATTGAGAATATCTTTAAAATTAAATTAGATTTCGATCTATGTTTTCATCTTGCAGCTCAATCTAGAGTTCAACCTTCATTTGATGATCCCCAGGAGTCTGTTAGAATAAATGTTACAGGGACAACAAAAGTGATGGAGTGGGCCAAGGCTAACAAAGTTAAGGTGATATATGCTGGATCATCATCAAAACATCATGATCCTTCAGACTCTCCTTATGCATTGACAAAATTTTTAGGTGAAGAAATATGTAAATTGTATAAAAAATCATTTAATGTAAATGTTGAAATTGCAAGATTTTATAATGTATATGGACCATTTGAACCATTAGATGAAAAGTTTGGAAATGTAATAGGAATTTGGCAGGTAAAGGTTAATAAGAATTTGCCACTACCAATCGTTGGAGATGGTAATCAAAAAAGAGATTTTACTCATGTTCTGGATATTGTAGATGGACTTTTAAAAATATCAAACTCTGAGATCAAGCATGGTGATGCCTGGGAACTTGGTACAGGTGTTAATTATAGTATCAATGAACTTTATACAATGTTTAAGAAAAAATATGAAACTAGCTCAGTAAACATTCCAGATCAAAGAGGAAATTATAGAGAAACACTTAGAGTTAATGATGACTTGATAAATCTCTTGAACTGGAAACCAAAAGATAGGTTAAAAGAATATATAGCCAATTTAAAATAAAAAAATATTATGATAATTATTGTGGTTGTACTTATTGTAAATCTCTTGATATATTATCTAATCAAAAATTCTAACCAGAATATGATTTCATTAAATACTAGATTAAAGCTGAAACTATAAAGAATTCACATAATTAACTAAACTTACTTAAAGAATCAAACTAGTTTTAGTTTGATCTTTTAAAACAATATGGGGTTAAACTATAAGAGCCAATAAATATTGCATAGTTTAATAAATAGTTTAATTTTGCAATTCAAAAATTAATAATGTACGCAGTAGTTGAAATACAAGGAAGTCAGTTTAAGGTAGAGAAAGATCAAAAACTTTTTGTAAATAGAATTGATGCAAAAGAAGGCTCAAAAGTTTCCTTTGATAATGTCTTACTTACAGATGATGGAAATAAAGTAGAGGTTGGTAAACCAAATATATCTGGGATATCAGTTGAGGCTAAAATTATTGCTCATAAAAAAGATGATAAAGTAATTGTCTTTAAGAAAAAAAGAAGAAAAGGGTATAAAGTCAAGAATGGTCATAGACAACCAATCACTGAAATTATAATTCAAGGTATTAGTGAGAAAAAAGTTACTCCTAAGAAAGAGGTTTCTTCTGAGAAAGCACCACCTGCAAAGAAAGCACCACCTGCAAAGAAAGCACCACCTGCAAAGAAAGCACCAGCTGCAAAGAAAGCACCAGCTGCAAAGAAAGCACCAGCTGCAAAAAAATCAACAACTGCAAAAAAGTAATTAGTTATGGCACATAAAAAAGGAGTTGGTAGTTCAAAAAACGGAAGAGAATCAGAGTCGAAACGATTAGGTGTAAAAATCTTTGGTGGACAATTTGCTCAAGCCGGTAATATAATTGTAAGACAAAGAGGAACAGTTCACAATCCTGGTGAAAATGTTTATCTAGGTAAAGATCATACTTTACACGCTAAAATTGACGGTCTTGTTTCTTTTAAAAAGAAATCCAACAATAAGTCTTTTGTTTCAATTGAGCCTTTAGAGGCTTAATACCTATAATATTCTGGTTTATACGGTCCGTCAACTTGAACTCCAATATATTTTGCTTGTTCTTCAGATAATCCTTCTAATTCAATACCAAGTTTATCTAGGTGAAGTTTTGCAACCATTTCATCAAGATTCTTAGGAAGCATATAAACTTTATTTTCATAGTTATCAGAATTATTCCATAATTCAATTTGAGCTAAAACTTGATTAGTAAAAGAGTTACTCATAACAAAACTTGGGTGTCCTGTAGCACAACCAAGATTTACAAGTCTTCCTTCAGCCAAAATAATTATTTCAGTGTGTTTGTTAATTCTGAATGAATCAACTTGAGGCTTGATAGTAGTTTTTTGATCTGAAAAATTAGATTCTAGCCATTCCATATCTATCTCATTATCAAAATGACCAATATTACATACAATAGTTTTATCCTTCATCATCTTAAATTCCTTTGCGTTAACTATGTCTTTATTTCCAGTAGCAGTTACAACAATATCAGCATTAGAAACAACAGTTTCAAGTCTCTTAACTTCATATCCGTCCATAGAAGCTTGTAATGCACATATAGGATCTATTTCAGTAACTGTGACAATTGATCCAGCTCCTCTAAAAGAGGCAGCAGTTCCTTTACCAACATCACCATATCCACAGACTACCACTCTTTTACCTGCAAGCATAATATCTGTTGCTCGTCTTACTGCATCTACTGCACTCTCTTTACATCCATATTTATTGTCAAACTTAGACTTTGTAACAGAATCATTTACATTAATAGCAGGTATTGGAAGTGTTCCATTCTTTACTCTATCGTATAACCTGTGAACACCAGTAGTAGTTTCTTCAGACAATCCCTTTATTCCATCAACTAGCTCAGGGTAATCATCAAGAACCAAGTTAGTTAGATCACCACCATCATCTAAAATCATGTTGAGAGGTTTTTTTTCTTCTCCAAAAAATAAAGTTTGCTCAATACACCAATTAAATTCTTCTTCATTCATTCCTTTCCATGCATAAACAGGGATTCCATTAGCTGCTATTGCAGCAGCAGCATGATCTTGAGTTGAAAAAATATTACATGAACTCCAAGTAACATCCGCACCCAAATCAACAAGAGTTTCAATCAAAACCGCTGTTTGTATTGTCATGTGAAGACAACCAGCAATCCTAGCATCTTTAAGAGGTTTTTCATTCTTATATCTTTCTCTTAGCGCCATTAAGCCTGGCATTTCAGCCTCCGCTAGGCTAATTTCTTTTCTTCCCCAGTCTGCGAGCGAAATATCTTTTACTTTATAGGCAGTAAACTTATTATCTGTCTTATTTTTCATGTGTATATTTATATCACAAAAGTAAGTTTAAAAAATAATTTAATCAAATGCCTTTTCTTAAAGAATTCATAATTAATGAAAAAACTAAAATCAAGCTATGGAAAGTAATTTTAGGTGAGTTAAGTCCTAAGAAATTAAATAATGAAGAGATAAAATTATATAAACTTAAGAAAAGTAATATTTTAAGAGAGCAATTCTTAGCAACTAGAAAAATACTAGCACTTGAAAATTCTGATTATATAATAACTTATAATCTCGATGGTAAGCCATATCTAAATAATAAATACACTATTTCAATATCTCATTCTCATGAAATTGCAGCTTTAGTTGTATCTAACAAAAAAAAAATTGGATTGGATGTCCAATTTAAAGAGAGTAAAATATTAAAAATTCAAAATAAATTTTTAAATAAGTTTGAAAAAATAAATATTGGAGAAGATCCAAATATTCATATTTTAACTATGCTATGGACTTCTAAGGAATCTATCTATAAGGCAATAAGTTTAAAAGGTATTTCATTTTCTAAAAATATCAAGATAGATAAATTTGTAGAAAATGATAAAACTGGAATAGGCTACTACATAAATGGAACAGAAAAGATTAAATTTAATTTGAGATTCTTTTATATTTATGAATATGTTATTTGTTATGCGTTTGAGGTCTAGTAAAAAATAACATAGTTAAAAACCTAGTAATTAGAAATTAAAAAGTGAGTCTAGTGAACATTAAATTATTATATAAACAATTTACATCATATTCGACAATAGGATTTATTTCACTGATGATAGATACTTCAATGTATATTATATTATCGGATATATTTAATTTTTCTAAATCTTCATCAAAAATTTTCTCATTCATAATTGCATCTATAAGTAGTTTTTTTGGGAATAAGATATTCACATTTAAACATAAATCATTTAATTTCAAGGAGCCTTTAAAATTTATATTACTTTATTCAATCTCTTTGATTGCTAATTCTTCAACACATGATTTTTTCTTGAATGTTTTTGATGGTTTTATGCCTTTTATAATTGCCTCAATAGTTTCTATAATAATAAATTTTGGTGGTCAAAAATTGTGGGTCTTTAGAAATAAAAATAATTAAAATGGATCAAATTTTTAATTTTCTTTTTTCTCAGTATTCATCATACTCAAACTCCTTTATTTTTCTTGAACTCTTTGCTGTATCAATGAATATTATAAGTGTTGTATATGCTAAACAAAACAATGTTTTAGTATATCCAACAGGGCTTATTGGCACAGGGATCTTTGTCTATATTTTATTTAATTTTTCCTTACTAGGAGACATGATTATAAATGGATATTTCTTTATAATGTCTATTTATGGTTGGTACTATTGGTCAAGAAAAAAAGATCAAGTAGTGATAAATAATATATCTAAACTTTATAAAAAGGAATATCTATATTTAATTTTACTGGCTATAGGGAGTCTTCTGTTTATATATTTTATATATGAGCAATTTGATAAATGGAATAGTTGGACTGCTTATGTAGATACTATAACTACTGCTATTTTCTTTGTTGCAATGTGGCTTATGGCAAAAAGAAAAATTGAAAGCTGGATATTCTGGATTATTGGAGACTTAATTACAGTTCCCTTATATTTTTACAAAGGATTAACCATTTCTTCAATACAGTATCTTATTTTTACAGTGTTAGCTATATTAGGCTATCTATCATGGAAGAAAACCTTACTCAAGAACAGTCATTAATAAAAAGAATTGTCATTTGTGGACCTGAATCAACGGGAAAATCTACTATGACAGAAAATCTTTCAGTTCATTTCAATACTAATTACGTTGATGAATTTGCTAGAGAATTTCTTCAAAAAAAATGGGACATTGTTAATGAAGTTTGCACAAAAGAGGATCTAATTAAGATAGCTAGAGGTCAAATAGAATTAGAAAACACAAAGATTAAAAGCGCAAACAAGTTAATATTCTGTGACACTAATATCTCAACCACAATAGCCTGGTCTAAAACTCATTTTGATGGATTCTGTGACCCTTGGCTTATGAGTCAGTCTAAACTTTTAAAATATGACTATTATTTACTTTTAAACACAGATGTTGCTTGGATAAAAGATGACCTGAGAGATTCTCCCAATGATCGTGAAAAAATGTTTTTAGCACATAAATTTGAACTTGACATACTAAATGTTAATTATGATATTATTGAGGGATCAAATTTTGATAAAAGACTAAAACAGGCTGTAGATTATATTAAAAAAAGTATTAATTTCGAGTTGAATTGGGGTGCTTAAAGTAAGCTGAGATTACACCCATAGAACTTAGACAGGTAATACTGTGAAAGGAATTTATTATGAAAAAATACATGTTTTTTGTACTAATTAGTACAACAATCTACTCTCAAGATCTTCAAAACAATCAAAATTTAGACTCCCTTGCTGATATTTTTAGCCTAGAGGAGGTTACCGTAAATGCACTAAGAGCTCAAAAGGATACCCCAGTGCCGTTTATTAATATTTCAAAAAAAGATTTAGAAAAGGTAAATTTAGCTCAAGATCTTCCAACTCTTTTAAAAAATACACCTTCTGTTTTAACAACATCAGACTCTGGTTCTGGCATTGGTTATTCTTCAATAAGAATTAGAGGTTCAGATCAATCAAGAGTTAACGTTACAATCAATGGAGTCCCATATAATGATTCGGAGTCAATGAGTGTATATTGGGTTAATCTGCCTGATTTTGCTTCATCGATTGAGAGTATTCAAATTCAAAGAGGTGTAGGTACCTCAACTAATGGTTCGGCTGCTTTTGGGGGAAGCATAAATATTTTAACTAATGCAGCTTCAGAGAATGCATCATTTGAGATAAATAATTCACTAGGAAGCTTTAATACAGTTAAAAATTCAGTTGGATTTTCAACAGGATTTATTAATGATAAATTTGAGTTATCAGGAAGATTATCTAGGATTAAATCAAGTGGCTATATAGATAGATCAGGATCAAAATTACGTTCATATTTTTTACAAGGAATCTATAAAGACGAAAACACTTTAGTGAAGATATTAAACTTTGCAGGGCATGAAATTACTGACCAAGCTTGGTTTGGAGTTGACTCCTCAACTTTAGAGACAAATCGAAAATATAATCCTGCCGGTGAATATTATGATAAAATGGGAAATATACTTTATTATAATAATCAAGATGATAACTATAAACAAGATCATTATCAATTTCACTGGAATCAATCATATAAAAATGGTTTCAAATCAAATTTTGGACTTCATTATACATATGGAAGAGGATTTTTTGAGAATTATAATTTAGCTAATGATAGTAGCTCATCCGATTATATTGATAGAAGATGGTTAGACAATAATTTTTATGGAATGATATTTAGTTTAAATAAAAAGACAGATAATTATAATGCTATAATTGGGGGTTCATATAACATTTATGATGGTCAACATTATGGAGAGTATATGTGGAGCTCCGAGAGTAAAATATCATCCAACTTCAAAGAAAGATTTTATGATGATATTGGAGATAAACGTGAATTTAATGTATATACAAAACTTGATTATTATTTATCTGAAAAAATTTCAATTTATGGTGATTTACAGTTTAGAAATATTAATTATAATGCTAGTATTACTCCATATTCTGGGATTTCCGGATATGTTGAGCAGGGATATGAGGAAATTGATAAAAACTTTAATTTTTTTAACCCTAAAATAGGAGTTTTCTATAACCAAAATGATAGTAATAAGTACTACTTGTCCTATGCAAGAGCTCAAAGAGAACCAACAAGAGCAGACTATGCTAGCGGAAGTCCAAATCCTGAAAAACTAGATGACTTTGAACTGGGATGGCGAGGTCAGATTAACAACCTGTCATTGAATTTAAATGTTTTCTACATGCTTTATGATAATCAATTAGTCTTGACAGGAGAAAGAGATATCAATGGATATGAAATTAGATCAAATATTGGTAAATCTTATAGGTTAGGATTAGAAGTTGATTCCAAGATGTTTATAAACTCAAATATAAATATTGAATCAAATATTTCTTTTAGTGAAAATAAAAACAATAATCTTTTCTATAGTTTTGATGGAGAACTTCAAAATTTTGGGGATACAGATTTAGCATATTCCCCTAATCTTATAGTAAATAATATTATAAATTTTTCTCCTAATGATAAAGTATACTTTTCTTTAATATCAAAGTATGTTAGTGAACAGTTTTTTGCCCAGACAAACTCACCAATTTCTATGTTGGACTCTTATTTCATTAATGATTTAAACTTTACTCATGAACTATCTCTTCCAAATTATGCAAATGAGTTAAAATTAAAAGTATTAGTGAATAATATTTTTGATGTTAAATATACTAGCTATGGTAGTTATTATACATATGATTTACCTGTTGACCAAAGGCAAAAAACTTACGAGGGGACATATTACTATCCACAATCAGGAATAAATATTTTAGTAGGATTAGATATTAAGTTTTAAATAAAATATTTTGTAAATTAGAAGTAATTATCCCCGCATGTTAGGGGATTTTTGCATTGAATATGGGAAAGATTTCATACTATACTGAAGAAGGTTTAAAAGAACTAAGAGACAAACTAGATCATCTTAAGGATGTTGAAAGACCTCGTGCATCTCAAGCAATTGGAGAA
>Ga0257115_1000359_pt1 | contig 44645 bp, 44 predicted proteins | sample SI112_100mmetaG_FD_194465 | JGI IMG/M metagenome (GOLD analysis project Ga0257115, IMG submission 194465) | Marine microbial communities from Saanich Inlet, British Columbia, Canada - SI112_100m | ecosystem: Environmental > Aquatic > Marine > Inlet | place: Canada: British Columbia | collected...
TGTATCGAGCTTCAATTCCATATTCAGGACAAAATGGAGTTGTCATAAATACTATTGCAGGAATTGATCTAGCTTTGTGGGATTTAATTGGTAAAGTTAGACAAGAGCCGGTTTATATGATGATTGGTGGAAAAGTTCGAGAAAAACTTCAAACTTATGTAACTGGTCCTGAAGCAAAATTAGCACAAGATTGGGGTCATGTAGGATCTAAAATTCCACTTCCCTTTGGACCAGGAGATGGCATCGCTGGTTTAAAGAAAAACCAAGAATACATTATGGAGACGCGTAAAGAAGTTGGTTCAGATTATAGATTAATGGTTGATTGTTATATGGCATTAGATGTTCCCTATGCAATTGATTTAGCAAATGCAGTAAGAGAAGCAAATTTATTTTGGATCGAAGAAGCGCTTCCCCCTCATGATATTGAAAGTCATAAAATAATCAAAGAAGCCACTCCTTGGCAAAAGTGGACAACAGGAGAGCATACAAATTCTAGATATGGTTTTAGAAATATAATAAGAGATAGGTCTGTTGATATTATTCAACCGGATTTAACTCTATGCGGAATGACTGAGACACTTAGAATTGCCGCAATGGCATCAGCTTATGATATAACTGTCATTCCTCACTGTAGTGGCGTGTATGCGTATCATTTTGGAATAGCATCTACCCTAACGCCTTTTAATGAATTTATAAACCTTCACCCAAAAGCAACTGAAGTGGTTCCAATCTTTGGAAAGATGTTTACTAACGAACCAGTGCCAATCAAAGGTGAAGTGACACTTAATGACTTACCTGGTTTTGGAGCAGAGTTAAATCCTGAGGTTGAGTTAGAAAAAATTTAATTTATTCTTTTAGTTATTTTTATCTTTAAAAAGTTGATGATACTCCTCCATCAACCAGTAATGTTTGACCTGTTACATATTTACTATCTTCAGAACAGAAAAAATACACTGCTCCTGCGATATCATCTGGATTGCCATATCTTCCCATAGGTAATTTTTCATACTTTAAATATACATCATTGAACCAATCAGTATCCCACTCAAGATTACCGTCTTTCATAACAGACAAAGGCGTATTAATGAATCCTGGCGCCACAGAGTTTACCAAAATATTTTTTTCAGCTAATTCAACAGCTAAAACTCTCGTCATATTAATTAAACCACCTTTAGCAGTATTATATGAAATATTTCCTTTGTAACCCCGTACACCTTGGATTGAAGTGATCATTATAATTCTTGGAGTCTTAGATTTTTCTAAAAGAGACAAAGCATATTTTGAGCATAGAAAAGGAGCATCCATATTCACTTTCATTGTTTTTCTATACGACTCATATGTTTGTTCAGCTAAAGTATAACCATCTTCTATACCTGCATTATTGATTAAAAAATCTAAACTACCCCATTTAGTTTTAGTATAATCCATTAATTTTTTTATTTCCTCTTCTTGAGATAGATCAGCTTGAAAGAAACTTATCTGATTATGATCTAAGTCTTTAATAAGGTTTTCAGCTAATTCTTCTCTAATATCAGCTATGATAATTTCAGCTCCCTCATTATATAAACGTTTTACAATGCCTTCACCAATACCTCTAGAACCACCAGTTACTATTGCTTTTTTATTTTTTAAACGTTTATCCATTGTAGTTAGTACGTAATTTTCTTTTCAGATCTTGAAATAATGCTAGCTATTAATAATACCAGAAAAGATGTTAAAATTAAAATTAAAGTTACGGAAGCATTAACTTGTTTAGAAAAACCAACTCTCATTTTAGCCCAAAGTTTTATTGGCCAAGTAGTATCATTACCTATTAAAAATAAAGTTATTAAAGTTTCATCAAGCGATATTGTAAATGCAAGAAGCCCAGCTATTATTAAAGATAACTTAATATTAGGAAGCAATACGTACCAAAAAGCTTGAAACTTGCTTGCTCCTAAATCATAGGCTGACTCCATTAATGAAGGTTTAAGTGTTTCGAGTTTATTAAGAATAATTTTAAAAACAATAGCTAAAACAAATATTGTATGACCAATTACAACTGTGTTTAAAGACCTTGGAAGATTGATTTCTCTAAAAAATATTAAAAGTGATAAGCCGGTTATTATTGGTGGTAATAAAAAAGGTAAAAATATTATGAATTGAAGGAATTCTTTCATCTTACTCTTGCTAGTATGATAATAATTTGCAAAATAAAATCCTATAACCACTGAACAAATTACTGTTACCACACCAACATAAATAGAGTTCATTAATGACTCAAGTATTTGTTTTTCAAAAATAAGTTTTGTATAAGGCTCATAAGAAAATGATGTCCAATCAACTTTTCCTTTTCGTGTTTTATAAAAAGAATAAAAAATAGTTAAAAAAATAGGCGTATATAATGCAGCTACTATTAACCCTGTTAAGATCGCCATTACGTATTTGGTATAATTTTCTAGCTTGGTCATGTCTTTGATTTTTCAGTTAAGCGGTTAGTAAACAAAATAATAATAACTGACACAATTAATAATATGCTTGCAAGAGCCGCACCAAACGGCCAGTTAAATGCCATACCAAAATTACTATAAATTATTTTTCCATAAGTAAAGCCAGATGTCCCGCCTACTAATTGTGGTGTAACAAAATCACCTAAAGCTAAGATAAAAACAAAAATACTTCCAACTATTAAGCCTGGTAAACCAATAGGAAAAATAACATATCTAAAAGCTTGAAATGGCTTACATCCTAAATCAAATGATGCCTCAATTATATTTTTTGGAATTTTTTCTAGAGAGGTAAAAGTTGGGATAATAATTAAAGGTAATAGAATAACAACAAGTGTAATTATTACAGCATTTTGATTCCATAAAAAAAACTCAAGTGGTTTTTCAATCACTCCTAACATTTTTAAAACTTTATTAATTAAACCTGAGAAACCTAGTATTGATCTCATCATATATATTTTTATGATGTAACTCATAAAAAGAGGGATAATTAACATCAATAATATTGAATACTTATACTTACCAGCATATCTAGCTAAAAAATATGCTACTGGGTATCCAAGCAAAATACAAATAAACATTACAGTTAAAGCAAGTAAAATTGTTCTAATAAATGTTTTTATATATATTTCTCCTGTTAAAAATTCTTGGTAATTAAATAAACTAAACTCGTGAATTATATCGGTCCCATCAACTGTAAAAAAAGAATAAGATAAAAAAGATCCTAGTGGAATAAGAATAAGTGATATGACAAGAACAAAACTTATAAGTGTCCAGATTGATGTCCTAAAATAATTAACTAATTGTCTCATCTTTAAATATTGTTCCAACACCGGTATTAAGTTCCACATTTATTACATCATCTTGTTGGAAGGGTTGTGAGATATTTGAACTGATGTTTTGAATTTTTAAATATTTTTCACTGTGTTGGCTCTTTACATTTAAATTTGAAGTAGACCCTCTAAATTCTACATCTTTTATAATAACTTCAATACTATTTGAGCTACTCTGATCTAATATTTTGATTTCTTCAGGTCTAATACCAAATGTTAATGAGTCACCAATTGATTTATCTATACTATGATTAATTAATAATTGACCAAATTCTGACTCAACAACAATACTATCCATTTTTTTATCAACTACTTTGCATGCTATGAGATTGCACTCCCCAAAAAATTTTGCCATGTATGTTGTTTTAGGACTGTAGTACAAATCTTTTGGTGATCCAATTTGTTCAAATTTATGATTATTAAGTACAGCAATTCTATCAGATAAAAAAATAGCCTCTTCTTGATCATGAGTGATAAAAATAAATGATATTTTAATTTTTTTTTGTATTTCTTTTAAAAATAGTTGCATTTGTTTTCTAAGCTCAGCATCTAGTGCCCCCAAAGGTTCATCAAGTAAAATAACTTTAGGTTCACAAATTATTGCTCTTGCTAAAGCGACTCTTTGTTGTTGACCGCCTGATAATTCTTGCGGCATTCGATCAGAAAAATTTTCAAGCCCTACAATTTGTAAAACTTCTTGAACCTTCTCCTTTATTTTTAATATATTAACATTTTTAATTTTTAATCCAAACCCTACATTGTTAGATACATTCATATTTGGAAATAAAGCATAATCTTGAAAAACAGTATTGAAAGGTCTTTTAAAAATTGGTTGTTCATTAATAATATTATTCTCATAAAAGATTTGACCTGAGGTTGGTTTTACAAAGCCACCAATCATTCTAATAATTGTTGATTTTCCAGAACCACTTGAGCCAAGTATTGTAAAAAATTCATTATTATTAATTTTAAAACTAATATTATCTAAAACTTTAGTTTCACCATAACTTTTGGAAATATTTTTTAATTCTAAAATTTCACTCATTATTTTTTTATTTTTAATAGATAAATGGATGTGATTATTATTTTAAAACATTTGCAATTTTTTAAACAAAAGTCAATTTGTTCTTTAAGAATACATAAAAAATTGAGGTATTGTAATTTCATATGTGAAAGTTTCATTCAAATACCAAATTCAGTATTTGACACTCATAGCAAATACTGTTTATTAATAATTAATATTAATAGGAGGACCTATGAAAAAATTAATTTATTCTTTTTTATCATTTATTTTTATTTTCTCATTTACATTCTCTTCACAAGCGGCAAGAGAATTGAGTCTCGGATGCTTTGAGGGTTACGCTGAGCAAGAATGGATTGATGAATTTGAAGCAAAATATGACGTCAAAGTAAAAGTTAAATATGTTGGAAGTGTAGATGAATTATTTGCATTAACACAGGCTAGTAAGGGTGAAGATTTTGATCTTGTTTCTATAGATACAAGTTTATTTCCAAGATACCATGGTGCTGGTTTATTAAAAGCATATGACAAAAGTCAACTTAGTAACTTTAATAACTTAATGCCTGCTTTTCAAAGCGTAAAGGAAGTTGAAATAGATGGCGGTTATTATGGTGTTCCAATTTCTTGGGGCTCATTAGGTTTGATTTATGATGTTGATGAGTTTGGAGAAGGTGGAGTTGACTCTTGGTCAGTTATGCATGATCCTGCAAATGCTGGCAAGATGATTGTGCTAGATGATACTAATAACAATATTGTTAATACAGCAATTTACTTAGGAATGGATAATCCATATAATTTATCTGAAGCAGAAATGGAGCAAGTTAAACAAACGCTTATTGACCAAAAAAAATTAGTGTTAACTTACTTTGCTGGTTTTGATGAAGGTAATCAGATTTGGGATAGTGGAGGAGTTTCTTTGATGTTCTCAATGGGAGAATTTCAAGAAGTTGCTCTAAAAGATATGGGCCACAATGTAAAATATATTATTCCTAAAGAGGGTGGAATAGGTTGGCTTGATACTTGGGCTATGACCTCAGGTGCCGATGAAGAATTGGCACATGCATGGGCAAATTTTTTCATTGAAAAATCTACTCAAGAAGTAATGAATAGCAGATATGGTTACGGAACTGTAACTCATGAATCACCTGGTCTTGATTATGCTGATCTTTTGAATTGGCTTCAGCCAGCTGAGGATTTTGAATGGAGAAATAGAGTTTGGAACGAAGTTAAAGCTTCAAACTAAACTATTTTATTTGGGGGCGATTAGCCCCCAATTTCTATATAATTTTTTAAATTAATTATGAATAAGATTTTTAAAAATGAAAATAACTAAAATTGAAACATTCTCTTTATTAATTCCTGATTTTGATGCAGATGCTTGTAGCTCTGCCCAAGATAATCTGGTTGTAAAAATTCATACTGATAGTGGACTTTTTGGTATTGGAGAAACAGATACAAATCCATGGGGTGTTAAAGCTACTATTGAATCACCAGGAACTCACGCGATGGCAAGAAGTTTTAGTGATATACTTGTCGGTAAAGATCCAAGAAATGTCGAAGGTCTCTGGCATGAGATGAATGAAAAGACTTTGATGACATCAAGAAGAGGTTTGGGCATATGTGCAATTGGAGCAATTGATATGGCTCTATGGGACTTGTGTGGTAAAATTTATAATCAACCAGTATGGAAAATTCTTGGCGGTTCAAAAAAAAATTTTGTTACCCCATATGCTTCCCTTTTACCTGAAGGACATACCTTAGAAGAATATTCAAAAAGTCTTGTCGAGAAAACGAAAGCTGCAAAGAAATTAGGATTTAAAGCTGCAAAGTTAGAAATATGTATCAAAGGTCCTTACTCTCATAATAATTTACAAATTGATGATGATAGAGAATTTGCAAAAATGGTCAGGCTTTGTAGGGAGGCAGTTGGAGATGAGATGACACTTATGGCAGATGTTGCCTATGCGTGGCAAGATTGGAAAAGTGCAAAGAGGGCATTAGACATGTGTGAAAAAGAAAATTTATTTTTTATTGAAACACCTTTGCCGATTGAAGATCTAGAAGGTTTAAATAAATTATCTCATTCTGTGCAAACCAGAACGGCAACTGGTGAAATGTTACAAACTCGATACGAGTGTTTTGAAACAATTATTAGAGGCAATGTTGATGTTATACAGCCTGATGTAGGTAGAGTAGGTGGATTAACAGAAGCTAAAAGAGTTTGTGATTTTGCAGAAGATAAAGGCGTCTTAGTAGTCCCTCATTGTTGGAAATCTGCAATTGGAATTGCTGCTTCTGCACATTTATCAGCAACAACTACTGCATGTCCTTACATAGAATTTTTACCTTCAGAACTAGCAGAGTCTCAATTACGAAAAGATTTAGTGTTGAATGAACTACCTGTTGTTGATGGAAAAATTTATTTACCTGAATTACCTGGATTAGGCATAGAGTTAAATGAGGATAAACTTAAAAAGTATTTAACATAGTATGAATATAAAATTTATTGATACCCCGAAGCCAATTGGTAATTTTGCCAATGTTAGGTTTTCTGGAAAATACGCATATATTTCTGGACAAGGAGCATTTGATGATAGTGGTAATCTAATAACAGGTAAAGTCGGTAAAGATTTAAATCTTGATGAAGGATATGAAGCAGCAAGAAGAGTTGGTATTACAATACTATCAGTAATAAATAATGATGTTGGTTTTGATAAAGTATTAAAAGTTGTTAAAATTCTTGGATTAGTAAATTGTACAAAAGATTTTTTATTACAACCTAAAGTTATTAATGGTTGCTCAGATCTTTTAGTTGAATACTTTGGTAAAGAAAAAGGCGTGCATGCAAGAAGTGCAATGGGAGTTTATGTTCTGCCAAACAACATACCTGTAGAGATAGAAGCTATTATCGAACTAATTTAACCAAGATAACCACTCTTTATTTGACGTAATAGAGTATTCTTTTTGAGAAATATTATTTTTTATCTTTCTAGAATTTAGTTGTAATATAATTTTTTTTAACTCATTCATTACCACTCTTTCTTGTCCTTTTTTTAAATTACAAGTATCTAATTCAAAATGATTAAGATGTATTAAATCATCTCTAACAAATATTGCAGGATTATTTTTTTCTAAGTGATAACTTAGTGATTGAATCGTAAATTTTGATATTTTAGAATCAACATGTACTCGAAGTCTATTTATTTTATTACCTGTTGGATCTGCTATAATCTCATAGGTAATACCTTTAAATTTTTCTTTTGCGAGAAATGTTAGCCAGAATTGTAAAATATTTTTTTGATTATTAATTTCTTTTGTCCAGTCTCTTTTATACCAATTTTCAACTCCAATAATTGCTGCATAAATAGCTTCTTTACCTACTTTCATCCCTCTTCCAATGCCTAAATTTTGTAGATAAATATTTTTCACATATTTTTTCTTACCTGCCAAAATACCTGCAGTAAGTGAGCCCATGAATTTATGGGCACTAAAAATAGCAATATCTGCACCAATATTAAAGAATTCTTCCATATACTCTTCCGAAGCTGCATCTACTATTGTAGGGATTTTATATTTCTTACATAATTTTAAAAATTTTGAAATTTCTACTGCATTGTAGTCAGAACAATGATGAGAAACGACATACATAGCACAAGCAATATTCTGTTTATTTTTTGATAAAGATTTTTCCAGTTGCTCTATTGAACATGAGTCTCTAAGTCCACAAGATAATATTTTAGCACCTGATAGTTCTATCCCTTGTCTAACTTCAGCACCATAATTTGTCAGATGCCCTCTTTGTATTAATACTTTGTTTTTCATCTTGCTAGTATTGGGAAGTTTAAACACCTTTTTTAAATCGTTCCCTGTCATCATGCTAGCAACACTCTCAGTCAAACCACCGGCAGCTGAAGCAGTTATTACTGCTGATTCTGTATTAAAACATTTTGATATTCTTTTTGACGCAATAGCTTGTAACTCATCAATGTTAACAAAATTTGTAAAAATTTCATTTGCGGCTTTGATTGATTTTGGATTTGTTATTGAAGCACCAATTTTTGTCATAAAACCACTGACATTTATTATTGGAGTCAAATTATTTTTTTTATAAAAATTTTTCACAATTATTATTTATTATTTCAATTTAGTTTATAATATAATATCCTTTAAATGAATAAAATTATGAAATATTAAAAAAAAATTAACTCAAGGAATCTTTTATGAAAATTATTGATGTTGAAACTTATGTACTACTAGCTGATAACTATGATCCAAGCTTAACATCATCAGCACAAGATACATGCTTAGTAATTATTAAGACTGATGAAGGTATAGAAGGGTATGGAGAATGTGATACAAGTCCATGGGTAGCAAAAGCTTTTATTGAATCTCCAGGAACACATACAATGGATCAATGTGTTAAAGAAATTCTTATTGGATCTGACCCACTTGAAATTGATTTACTGTGGGAAAAAATTTATATTGGCACAGCAATGACTGGACGAAGAGGTGCTGGTGTGAATGCTATGAGTGCCATTGATATGGCATTGTGGGATATTAAAGGTAAGGCTTTAAATAAACCCGTTTATGAATTGTTAGGAGGAAAAGAACAAGATTTTGTTATCCCTTACGCTTCCTTGCAACCAGTTGGTCACTCTTTTGAAGAATATAGGGACTCTCTAGTGGCTTGGGCAGAAAAAGCAAAAAGTCTTGGATTCAAAGCTGTAAAATCTGAAGTTACATTAAACGGACCTTACGCTCATAGTGGACTCAATGAAAATGATGATAAAACAACCGAAGTAGTTGCTGCAGTAAGAAAAGCTTTAGGGCCAGATATTGAATTAATGATTGATGTACAATATCGATGGAAAGATGCAGAAGAAGCTTTACGAACAGTAAAGGATTGGGCTGAGTTTAATATTTATTTTTTAGAAACGCCTGTGTGGACAGATGATATAAAAAGTTATGCAAGAATGCACGAAGAAGCACCTATGAAAATTGCAGCAGGGGAATGGCTTAGTACTCGTTATGAGTTTGAAGATTTAATTTTAAATGGAAAAATTGATGTTGCTCAACCTGATGTAGGTCGTTGCGGAGGTTTGACAGAGGCAAAGAAAATAGCAAAATTTTCTCAGGAGAATAATAGAATAATAGTCCCTCATTGCTGGAAAACTTCTGTTTCCATTTCAGCCACTGCTAACTTTGCTTTCAATACATCTAACTGTGCTTTTATTGAATATCTACCTCCTCAATTATGTGTAGAAATTTTAAGAAAGGAACTTGCAACGGAAGGTTTTGATTTTGTTGATGGAAAAATATTACCACCAACAAAACCAGGATTAGGAATTGAGCTTAATAAAGATGCAATAAAAAAATACCAAGTTGCTTAATTAAAGCAGCTTAAACTCAACTGAAGATTCAAATTTTTTATTTTTTTTTAAATTTTTTAAACCCGTGTATTCTTTTGAGTATTTTTTAATTTGAAATGCATCACCTATGTTGGTTACGGGCTCAATACAAAAAAAATTTTCTTTTGGAGGAGTGTAAACATGTAAATTATTTAAATTTTTTTTATTAATAATTTCTAATGATATATCTTTATTTAATACAAGTTTTGATTTGCCATTCCAATTAAGAAAAGTTTTATCAATTTTATGTTTATTAAGATTTAATAGTTTAGCCGTTGTAAGTTTTTTTTGTTTAAAATTATTTTTATTGTTTTCAATATATAAAAAATTATTTGAGAAAATTTTTGATTCAGCACTGATGTTAAACCATGGATGAAAACCAATACCGCAGTCAAAAGGTAAATGATCTAAATTTGTAAGTCTTATAGAAATATTTAATGAAGTTTTATTTAAACTAAATTTTTGACAAGCCTGGTATTTATGAGGGAAACTACTTTTTCCCTGATGTACATATATTAATTCAGCAGAAGTTTTTGTTTGTTTTTTTACTTTCCATTTTTTTACCCAGCCTTCTCCATGGATAGTATCTGGCTCTAAAGGATGTGTTCTGGAAAGTTTGATATATTTATTATTATAGAAAAAAGTATCTTTGTGAATTACTCCAAAATATGGAACAGTTGCAAAATACCCTGAAAAATAACAGTTATTTTTTGTAATTTTTTTTGTTTTTGGAAATGGTCTAAATATATCTTTGTTTTTTTTTCTATCACAAAATTTTGTTATTGAGGCACCCATTTCTGGTGATATTTCGAGAAATAAATTTTTATTTTGTAATGAAAGTAAAGGCATTATTGTTGATTAAGATTACTATAAGTTATTTTCTGCCCTGTAAAATTTGTTTTAATGATAAAGGATGAACCAGAGTATTTGTAAGTTTGCATCTTGGTTTTAGAAGTTTCAATTTTTGCAGAAGTAACAAAAATATGGTTAAGTTTCTTTCCAACAAAAGTTACACTTGTTACATTTAAAGCGGGTACTTTAATTGCAACATCGATCTCTTTTGTTTTCAAATTAATTCTTGAAATCTGTCCTCCAGCCCAATGAGCAACCCATAGACCATTCTTATTGTCTAAAGCAATACCATCTGGAAAACCTTGATTTTTTTTAAGTTTATAAATCAATTTTTTCTTTAATGTTTTTAAATTATATTGATAAATAGAGGAATTTAAAGAATTAGAAAAATAAAGTTTGTTTTGCTTTTCATCAACGGCTGGTCCATTTGAGACTTTAAAGCCTTGATCAAGTTTATTAAATTTGTTGTTTTGTAAATATCCAAAATATCCTAAGTTTTTAGTTTCTTTGATATGACTCAAACCAATCCATAGTTTATTTTTTGTAATTGTACCATCATTGTAAGAAATTTTATGTAATTCATCTGTCCCTCTTATATCTTGATAATATTTAATTGCTTTTTTATTACGATCATAAACATGTAAACCGTCCAAATTACTGATAATAAATTGACCATTATGCATAGGATAAATATTACCTAAAGGTTTAGGTAAGTTTAATTTTTCTTTTGATAAAGTTTTGTTTGTTATAGAATAAAAAAAAACTGAAGGATTAAGAAGGTCTAAAAAAACAATTTCATTTGTTTTATATAAATAAAAACCACTCTCACCCAATAATGTTTTGCTATCTAAAATATCAAAATCAAACATTATAAAATTATCTGTTAAAAAACTTTTTCCTTATTGATATAAATATCTACATCAACCTTATATTGCTCTAGAGCTTTTTTATTTATTTTCATTCCATGTCCAATCTCTTCAGGTATGTTTATATTACCATTATTATCTAATGAAATATGATTATCTGTTAAATCCCAAGCAAGTGATTTTAACTGCTGGGGAAATTCAGCAAAAAAACTTTTAGAAGAGTCAGCATATGGTTGTAGCGATGCAGAAAGTTGCAAATGTGAAGTGAAAGTGTGGTTTACATATTGAACGTCACAATTTTCAGCAAAATCACATATCTCCTTTCCAGCTATTATGCCTCCTGCAATTCCAGCGTCTATTTGTATAAATTTTACCTTACCAAACCTGATCATATTTTTTGCTGACTCTATTGAATGACATGATTCACCACCCGCTAAAGGTAAATTAGTTTTTTTATACAACTCACTATATTCAAAAAAAGCATCTGAATAAAATGGCTCTTCTAGCCAAGTAATCTTAGCATTATTAAATATATTATTTCTTTTTGCTGCTTCTTCAATATTAGTTCCCCAAATAGCTCCAACATCAACCATTAAGTGTAATTCTTGTCCAATAGCTTCTCTTGCAGCAATAAGATGCTCTTCATCTAATTGAATATTTTTACCAAAATTTTGCCATCCAAATTTAATTGCTCTAAAATTTTTTTCTTTTATTGATTTTGCAATATTAAAAGTTTCTTGAGGAGTTTTGCCAAATAATACAGAGGCATAAGCAACTTTAGGTGTGGTTTTTTCATATCCCAATAAAGAATAAATTGGACATTGTTCTTTTTTCCCTAATAGATCCAATAGTGCTACTTCTATTCCAGAAAAAGTATGAGGTGTTTGAGCAATCATTAATGATTTATGTTTTACTTCATTAATAATTTTTTTTACGTCATCTAAATTATTGATATTTTTATTAAGTACTGAAGTGATGATTGGGTTTGCTGCTGAGTGTGATTTTGGGCAAATAAAATTTGCAATAGATGTTAAAGGAGAAGCTTCACATTCGCCCCAACCAACTAAACCACCAGCTTCTAATTTAACAATCAGCGCGTCTTGACTACCATCTGCCTCATCCAAAATTTTTGGCATGGATAAGTAATAAAGCTCAATATTTTCTATTTTCATCAATATCCAATTTATTTTAATATATTTTGAATAAATATATTACAGTGAATTTGCTTCTAGTAAATATAGATTTAAAATTAAAATACTTTTTAATCTAAATGAAATATTTCATCCATCATAACCCATGATTCATTATCTTCATTATTAGGAAAAGGGTTAAAGCAATTAATCATTAATTTAGTCCATTTATCAACTATTGGTATTGTTTGCATTTCAGCCATATCACCTTCAAAATCATCTCCAGCATATTCAAGGTAGCCAAACATAAAATCTTCTTTCAGATAAATACTATAATTTTTAACCTTAACTTTTTTTAGCTCCTCTAATACTTCAGGCCAAACATTCGCATGATTTTCTATGTAGAACTCTCTTTTTTCTTTTTTAAGCCTTACTGCCATGGCGTATCTTTGAGTACTCATTTTATTCCTTTCACTTTTAATTTATTAGATAACTTTAATAAAATTTCTAATATTTTTATATAAACAAAATCTATTAATTATTTCAAATATAAAGTTTGATTTTATATATAAAGTTAATTAATGTAATATAATATGTCTTTATTTTCTTCCAATGATATTGCTAATCTCAGCACAACAATTCCCCTACCTAGCGAGCCAAAAAAAATAGTTATTATAGGTGCTGGAGGAATAGTAAGTGACGCTCATTTACCAGCTTATAAAAAAGCCGGTTTTGAAGTATTAGGTATTTTTGATCCTCAAAGAGATAAGGCTGATAAGTGTGCTAAGGATTTTAATATTCAGAATGTTTATTCTTCTGAAGAAGAAGCTTTTTTAGAAAAAAATGTAGTTTTTGATATTGCAGTACCTCCCCAAATATTAGCTGAAGTAGTAAAAAAAATACCTCAAGGATCCATATGTCAACTTCAAAAGCCAATGGGAAACAGTATGAAAGATGCAAAGTTAATAAAAGAAACAATTAAAGAAAATAAGATTATTGCATGTGTTAATCTTCAGCTAAAATTTAGTCCAATGATGATAGCTTTACGTGAAGCAATTAATAAAAATATGATTGGGGACATCAGTGAGTTGGAGGTTAGTTTGAGTGTTAAGACACCTTGGCATTTATGGCCATTTCTAGAAACATTAGATAATGTTGAAGTGCCTCTTCACTCTATTCATTACTTAGATTGGATACGTTCTGTACTTGGTAATCCTATAAGTGTACATTGTAAATCAGTGAAGCATCCAAATGTTCCAAAATTATCAGATGCGCGTTCTAGTATTATTTTAGAGTATGAAAAAGATATAAGATGTTGTCTTTCTATTAATCACACTCATGATACTGATATACATGGAATGAAACACTCTCATGCTTATGCAAGAGTTGAGGGAAATAAAGGAGCTGCCTATATAAAGTTTGGTTTACTATTAAATTATCCTAAAGGAGAGCCTGAAGAAATTGAAATTAGTACAGATGGTGTTGAGTGGACAAAAGTAAATGATGTTGGCACATGGTTTCCTGATGCGTTTATCGGTACTATGTCAAGTTTACAAAGATATGCAGCAGGAGAAGATGAAGATCTGCTTCACTCAATTGATAATGCATATGAAACTATGGCCCTTGTTTATGCTTGTTTAAAATCAAATGAAACACCTGGCACAATAGTTGAATATAAATAAATGATTAAGAAAAAACAAAGTTATAGCGCCCCAGCTTTAGAAAAAGGCCTTGATATTCTTGAACTTTTATCTGACTCAACCACAGGTTTAAGTCAGGCTGAAATGGCAAAAAAACTAAACAGAACTGTTAATGAAATTTTTAGGATGCTTAATATCTTAGTTTCTCGCAACTATATTGAGTTAGATCAAGAGAGTGAACGTTATAAGTTAACTTATAAACTTTTACAAATTTCATCAAGGCATCAACCTATCAAAAATTTAATGCAAAAATCAATTCCAATAATGCGTGAAGTTGCTCAGTTATCTGGACAATCTCTCCATCTCTCAATATATTATGCAGGAAAGTTATTAATTATAGGTCAGGTAGATAGTCCTTCAAAAACTAATTACTCAGTTCCAGCTGGTTCAACATTTGATTTGTTAGCAACTTCTTCGGGAAGAGTTATTTTAGCTTTTCAAAATGCTGATGAAAGAGAGAGAAGGTTGCAAAGAAGAAAGCTATTTCTTCAATACGAAGGTAAAAAATTATCTAACTCAAAAGAAATTCATTCTTTGGAAAAAAAATTTACCACCAAAACAGTCCATGAAATAATTCAAAATAATTGCGAGGTTGTTAAAAGTTTACAAATCGATGGTGTTACAAATATATGCTCACCAGTTTTTGATCATACTAATCAAGCAATCGCAGCAATTACTATCCCTTATCTTCACAAGATTAGCAGATCCAAAAATGAATTAAATATAAAAGATGCAACAAAATTACTAAAATCTAAAGCCATTATTTTATCTAAAAGTCTTGGTTATATAGCTGAATAACTATTCTATTTTTTCAAGTATTAAAATCTTTTAAAAATTGATTATTTGCCAAAATTATCTTTTCTTTGTATTTTTTACCTCTAAGGTAAAATTATATAAAATAATATGGAGGAAAAATATGTTAAGATTATTTCTTAGTTTGATTTTTGCCGCATCTTTATTCGGTACTGTTTCAGTAAAGGCCGAAACTGAGCTTTGGGGTGACTATAATGGAGTTACTCTTAGGGTTAAGTTGATTGGTGGAGGTCAATACGAAAACTTATATAATGAAGTCATTCCCTGGTGGGAAGAAAACACAGGTGGTAAAATTGAGATTGTTACTCAAAAAAATCACTTCGAGTTAGATAAAGAGATTAAAAAAGATATCGCATCTGGTAATTTAGATTTCTGTGTTGCTTCAAATCACACAAGTTTTGCAGCTCAATACGGCAGTATTTATACTGATCTAAATGGTATTATGCCTGCTTCTGTTTTAGCTGACTATACGCCACTAATTCTTGAGCATTCTACAGTTGATGGAAGGCTTGTTCAAATGCCAAGACATAGTGATGTAAGCAGTTTGTATTATCAAAAAAGTTTATATGAAGATGCTGACAACAAAGCTAATTTCAAAGCTAAATACGGTTATGATTTAACTCCTCCTGACACTTGGGATCAAGTTAAAGACCAATCAATATTTTTCTCAAATCCACCTGATTTTTATGGAACTCAATATGTTGGTAAAGAGGAAGCTATTGCAGGTCGTTTCTACGAATTAGTTGTGGCTAATGGTGGAGCGTTGTTTGATGAAGACTATCGTCCAATTTTTAACTCGGATGCAGGTATTGAGTCACTAGAATGGTTTATCGACTTATATAATGCTAAAGCTGTTCCTGAAGGAGTATTAAACTATCTTTGGGATGATACAGGTCTTGGATTTGCTAGTGGAACAATTGCTATGAATCTTGACTGGGCTGGTTGGGCTGGTTTCTTTAATGATCCAGAAAACTCAAAGGTTGCCGGTGATATTGGTTTAATTAGAGCTCCTATGGGTTCTGGTGGATTAAGAACAGGTTGGTCTGGATCTCATACATTCTCAATGACTGAATCTTGTCCTAACAAAGATGCTGCTGCATCTTTCATGTGGGCTTTAACAAGTAATAAAGCTCAAATGATTGAAGCAAGAGGAGGTTTATCTCCAACAAGACCAGCAATTTGGGATGCTATTATTGCAGAAAAAGAAGCTGAGGGTGATGAGTTTATGTTAATGGTTTTTGAAACTTTTAAACAGTCATTATCTTTAGACGCTTTTACTCCTCCGCTAATTCCTGAGTGGATTGAGTTTACTAACGTGCTATATCCTGAACTTCAGGCAGCTATTCTTGGTGATAAAACACCAGAGCAAGCATTAGAAACTGCTTCAAAAAAAGCTACTGAAATAATGGAAGATGCAGGTTATTTCTAAATAAAATTATACTAGCCCTTCTTTTAAGTAGGGCTAGGAAACTATCTTCACATGAAAAAATTTCTTAATGGTCCTTGGGTTTTACTTTTACCAACAGTAATAGTTTTAGCATGTGTGGTTTTTCTTCCATTACTTATATCTTTATGGACTAGCTTCACTCCTTTTAAATTAACACGACCTGATACACTTTATAAATTTGTTGGTTTTAGAAACTATGAAAGATTATTTGGTAATTATGATTTTTGGGTTGCTTTTGGAAGAACTGTTTTATTCCTAACTATAGCACTAAATTTGGAATTAGTTTTTGGTCTTGGTATAGCTTTACTAATAAATAAAATTACTTACGCACAAAAAACATTAAGAACATTAATGATGTTCCCAATGATGTTTTCTCCAATCTTAGTTGGCTTTCAGTGGAAATATATTTTTAATGATAATATTGGCTTATTAAATAATTTTTTAAGGGAATTTGGAATTAGCCCAAAGCCTTGGTTGGTTGATACTTTCTTAGCTAATATGTCAATAATGGCTGCAGAAATTTGGTCTAGTACATCCGTTTTTGCAATTTTACTTCTAGCAGGTTTAATGGGTATTCCAAAAGATCCAATAGAAGCTGCAAAAGTTGATGGATGCAATTCATGGCAGGTTTTTAAAAATATTACACTTCCTTTTTTAATGCCTTTTATTTTTATTGCTATGACAATACGCTCTTTAGATGTTGCCCGAGCATATGATATCGTACAAATGATGACAGGAGGTGGCCCAGCTAAAAGAACTGAATTGTTATGGACTCTAATTTCAAGAACTGGATATGTAGATGCTAAAATGGGATTAGCAAATGCAATGTCTTACATTTCTATTTTTCTATCAATAGCTTTCACTTTCTTTTTCTTTTATAAGTTAATGGAGGCAAGAAAAATTTTAAGTTATGACTAAAAAGCAAATAAACAATATACTTATTTGGATAAGTGCAATTTTATTAATTGTACTTATTATGACCCCTGGTCTGTGGGTTGTGATAACTGCTTTTAGACCTCAAGTTGATATTATGGCAAAGCCAGCAGTTTGGATACCAAGGAATTTGAGTTTTAATCAATTCGAAACAATGCTGTTTGGAGGCTCTGAAGGATCAATGGGAAGAAGTAAAGTTCCTGTTTTAAGCTACCTTCGAAACTCCCTAATTATATCTTTAGTTAGTACATTTATTGCTGTCCTAATTGGAACTCTGGGTGGTTATGCATTTGCGAGACATAATTTCAAAGGTAAAAATACATATTTTTTCTTAGTTATGTTAACCAGAGCTATTCCTGGTATTTCCCTCAGCTTGCCAATTTTTATACTGTTTTCTAAAATAGGAATAATAGATACACATTTAGGTATTATAATAGTTTTTGTTGCTTTGAATGTGCCTTTTACTATTTGGCTTACAGATGGATTCTTTCGTCAAATACCTAGAGCAATGTCTGAGGTTGCTATGACAGATGGGTGTACACGTCTTCAAGCATTTTGGCATATTGAATTACCATTATCTAAATCTGGAATAGCGTCTGCAGGTATTTTTGCTTTTCTAATATCTTGGAATGAATTTGCTATAGTCTCAAACTTAGCAAGAAGCACAGACTCAAAAACACTTACTGTTGGCTTGATGGATTTTACATCACAGTTTACAATTAATTGGCCTGGCATGTGTGCATTAGCTGTATTTATTATTATCCCTGCACTTATTCTAACATTTATGGTGCAAAAACATTTAGTTTCAGGTTTAACATTTGGAGGAGTAAAAGGATAATGGCAAAAGTAACTCTTGAAAAAGTTTCAAAATTTTATGGCAATGTCGAAGCAGTTAAAAAAATTGATTTAGAAATTACAGATAATGAATTCCTAGTACTTGTAGGGCCTTCAGGTTGTGGAAAATCATCTACATTACGAATGATTGCAGGTCTAGAAGAAATTGATGAAGGAAAAATTATTATAGGTGAAAAAACAGTTAATGAACTTGAGCCAAGAGAGAGAAATGTATCAATGGTTTTTCAAAATTATGCTCTTTATCCTCATATGACTGTTGAAGAGAATTTAGGATTTTCTTTAAAAATTGCGGGCATGCAAAAAAATGATATTGATAAACGTGTCGCTGAAGCCGCGGGTATCTTAGATATAGACGAGTTCTTGCAACGAAAACCTGCACAACTATCGGGTGGTCAACGACAAAGAGTTGCTATGGGTAGAGCTATTGTAAGAAGACCAGATGTTTTTTTATTTGATGAACCTCTATCAAATTTGGATGCAAAACTACGTAATCAAATGAGAACGGAAATTAAGAGACTTCATCAAAAGGTTAAAACTACCATTGTGTATGTCACTCATGATCAAGTGGAAGCCATGACCTTAGCAGATAGAATTGTAATTATGAAAGATGGTATTATTGAGCAAATTGGAACTCCTTTAGAATTATTTGAAACGCCTGCAACAAAATTTGTAGCAACATTTATTGGATCACCTTCCATGAATATGATTTCATCTACAATTAAAAAAGATCAGGAAAAATATATAATGATAACTGAAGATGGATTAAATATTCCTGTACCTAAATCAAAGCAAGATGTAGTTAAAGAAGGTCAAAAAATTTCTTTTGGCTTTAGGGCAGAAGATATTGTACCTCTAAAATTTGGAAATAAACCATCTCAATCTTGGGGGCACAAATCTAAAGTAAATTTATCAGAACCCTTAGGTACTGAAACACTTATTTTTACTAACTTTGGAAAAATAGAAATAGTTAGTCGAATGTTCACTCCTGAACTTGTGAGAGCAGGAGACGAGTTAGACTTTGCTTTGAATTTAGAAAGAACATATTTATTTGATGATGAAACAGGAAAAGCCTTATGACAGAAAAAATATTAAGTAAAACAAACTCTATTTCAGATAGATTAACAAAATGCTTTAGTAGTGTAATTCACGATGTAATGCGTGATCAAGGTTTTAAAAATTTTGTTTTAGATCCTTCAATTAAACCTTTAAAGCCAGAACATAAGATAGCTGGTCAAATTTTTACAATTCAAGGAAGCTCTAACACCTCGTACTCTCATCATGAAACATTATTAGCTTGGACAGGGATGTTATCAAAAGCACCATCTGATAAAATATTAATTTGTCAACCTAATGATAATATTGCTGCTTTTATGGGTGAACTTTCTGCTGAATATTTGTTAAAAAAAAATATACGTGGCTATATTACTGATGGCGGATGTAGAGATGTTGAATTTATTAATAATATAAATTTCCCTGTGTGGTCAAAATTTAATACTCCTAAAGATATTGTTGGTTACTGGAAACCCGATGTATTAGAAGGAGAAATTACAATTGGTGATGTAATTATAAATAATAATGATTACGTAATGGCCGATATTGATGGAGTTGTAATAATTCCTCAGAGTAACATTGTAGAAATACTTGAAAAATCTGAGTTACTTATTAATACTGAATCGATGGTTAGAAAATCTATTCGCGAAGGTATGGACCCTCAGGAAGCTTATATAAAGTATAGCGCTTTTTAAACTTTTTTTCTTTCAACAAGTAAAATGTGCTCCGAATAACATACGCATTTATCATTTTGATTTAGTATTTCGCAGGCTTCATTAACTTGTCCGTATTCAGGTCTTTTAGGATCATCTTTTTTTTCTTTTATGGTTACTTTTGTATGAATAGTATCACCGATAAATACAGGATTTGGAAAACGCAATCTTTCAAAGCCATATGTAAAAGCTCTTTTGTTTACAATTGATGCCGTTAAAGCAATACCAATTGAAAAGGTACAACTGAACTGAGCAATACGTTGCCCGAAAGGTGTTTTTTTAGCAAACTCAGCATCAACGTGATGAGGGTAAAAGTCGCCAGAGTGCATTGCATGCATCACTATATCAGTTTCAGTTATAGTTCTTCCACCTGTTGTTCTTTCATATCCAACATCATAGTCTTCAAAGTATTGTTCTATTTCAATCATTCAAATCTCCTAATAAATTATATTAATATTTCTTTGCTGCCTCTACTAATCTAGAAAGTTTTGCCCTTGTAATTTCTATTGGAACGTGTCCAAATCCACATTCACTTGATAAAAAAATTCTATCTGCTCCAAATTTTTCAATTACTGGATTTATTCTTTGATGAATTGTTTCGATTTCTTCTAATTCATCACTACGTTGATCAATTACGCCAAAAGATAAAAGACCTTTGTAATCATACAAGTCAAAAACATCCAACATGTTATAATGTAAAGTGCAATGCTCCAAATGTAATTCATGAACTTTTAATTTTTTTAATCCCTCTATCATATCTTGATACTTACCAAAGTATCCTCTACGACGATGAGCATTTCCACCACAAATATGTAAACTAAAATGAAGAGAAGGAAAGGTATCTACAATATCATTTATTACATCTGCAGCCCATGTACATTCATGTGGGGCTTCAGTTAAAACTGGTTCATCAAGTTGAATTCTCTCACATCCAGCTCGCTGAAGTTGTTCAATTTCATCTTTAATACAGTTACTATAAGCAAAAGCCAGTTCAATATCATTTTTATATAAATCTTCCCTGCCATTTACAGAAAATCTTGATAACATGTGAGGGCCTGTAATTGTTTGTTTAACTATCGCTTTACTACCAGCTGTATCTTGGGCTTTCTTCCATTTTGATGTTAAATTCCATTTTTGGTTTTTAATCTCATCGCTTACAACTGCGCACTCTATTCCAAATCCACCTTTTTCTTTTACTAGTGGATGAGCTTTTGATAAATCTACATTCTCAGTTGAGCCACCCAGTGTAAATTGTTTGTATTTTTTATTTTCACTATCAACTCCATCAACTCTTAATTGGTAAAACCAATACATATTTTCTCTGTAGGCCTCCCCATCTGTAATATAATCAAGACCTATATTACACTGATCCTCTACTGCCCATTGCACCATTTCGAGTGCCTCTTCTTCACTAACAGTGGGTTTTCTAAGTGTATCTTTTGGTTTATTTTTTCTCGGATAACTACCGACAGTTGTAGTTTTAAGCATTTTTTCTCCTATAGTAATAATTCAAGACCATGATCAAATCTAGCTTCATTCATGTGTTCTTTAATTCCTTGTTTAAGTGTTCTTGGAATTAATGATAATTCTTCTCTTATTCTTTGATCATCCTGACAGTCGATAAAAGGAGTAGGGCTGCCATTTTCATCAAAGTTTATTTTAGCATCAGGTATAAGACTAATCAAAATTTCTTTCAATTCCTTACCTGAAACAGTTTCTGTTCCTGAGTTATAAACAAAGTGATTAAGTTTTTCTTTAAGAGATAGTTCTATTAGTTGTTCAGCACAATCTTCAACATATATAAAATTATCTTTATTAGTTTGAGGAAAGGGTAAATTTAAAGTTTTACCTAAAGCAGGATTTGTTGCAAATTCTTCAGCCCACATCAGAGAACTTCTTTTTCTTCCATATCCAAATACAACTGATGGTCTAGTGCATGCAATACTAGCACCTTTAGTAGTTATATATTTTTGAGCCATAAATTCATTTAATAATTTCATTACAGCGTAAGTAAATAGTTGATGTTGAAGTCCACAATAATCATCTTCTTTTACGGGTCTATTATTATAAATATCTGAAGACATTCCATAGACGCTTTCACTACTAGGAAAAACTAATCTATTTAATTTAAAATCTACTGTAGCTTGAAATAAGTTAGTCATCCCAACGATGTTTACCTCACTGCCTCTTACAGGATCTTTATCAATTAGGTTGCTCATTTGATAACCACAAGCAATAATATTTGTAATTTTATTATCAGTTATTATGTTTTTAATTTCATTTTTAGAAGAAATATCTAAATCAATAAGCTTTAGATTTTTTTTATTAATTTTCTTTTGATTTAAATATTTATCCAATTGCTCTTGCTCACTATTAGTGTTTATATCTGTAGCAACAACATTTATATTTTTTTTTAAAAGCAAACTTACAACTCTTTTACCAATAAAACCTGTTCCACCTGTAACTAAAAAAGTCATATATTCTAAAATTATATATTATTTATCAATAATATAAAAACATATTAATGTGGATAAATTTTTTTTGTATATTTAAATATGAAATATATGTTCATATATGAAAAATTACTTGCCTTATTAAGTTAATTACCTAATATGTGATTACATTTAATTAGGAGGTATTTTTATGAAAATTTTTAGTTGGTTAATGACAGTCATTGTTGCTTCAACTCTATCTTTCTCATCTTTTGCTAATCCAAAAAAAATTGGCTATATAGTTAATTATGGTACTCATGAATGGTATCAAAATGTTATTTTTGGATTACAATCAAGAGCTGATGAATTAGGAATTGATTTTGAGGTAATGGATGCAAATCTAGATATTAATAAACAAACAGCAATGGCAGAAGACTTTATGACTAAAGCTGTTGATGTACTTATTATGACACCTGTTAATGAAGAAGGTGTCGTGCCAATTCTTAGAAAAGCAAAAGCTGATGGAACACCAGTAGTTCTTGAAGGCAATCCCGCAAAAGGGATGACTACTCTGTTTGCAATCTGTGATTATGACGCTGGTTATAAGGCTGGTGATGCTGTTGGCAGAATCTTAGTATCTAGAGGTGAAACTGAAGCAAGAGTTATGGATGTAGGGTTACCTCTTCTTTCAGCAACTGTTTTAAGATCACTTGGTTTTATGGAGGCAATTGCAAAACACGTAGATGCTGTAAAAGTCCATGAGCTTGATGGATCTGGTATGATTGATAGTTCAGTAGAAGTTGCTTCTGCTGCATTAGCAGCCGACTCAAACATTAATGTAATTTATGGTATTAATGATGGATCTGCACTTGGCGGACTTCAAGCTTGGAGAGCTGCAGGTTTACCTGAAAATGATTTAATTGTTGCTGGTACTGGAGCTGAAGGTTTAGCGTTCCTTAATGAAATGACTAAAGAAAACACTCCCTATCTTGTAGAAGCTGCAATGTTTCCTGAAGGTGTTGGTTACACAGGAATGAACCTTGCTGTTGATTTATTCAATGGCGTTGACGTACCTGAACATAAAGTTACACCTACTTTGGCTTTGACAGTTCATAATTATGCAAATTATTATTCATTTGATAAAGCAGGACAGACAAGACAAATTAACTTTGAGAATGTTGCAAACATTCCAACAGAAACTAAGTGTACAAAATACGCTTCTGATCTGTAAATTTTTTTACAAAAGCCTCCTTTAAACAGGAGGCTTTACTAAATAATTAATAATACTAAATTATCTGCACAGTGTTAAAATATTTCAAATCAAATGAGTCTATATTATTTTTTTTATTAATAATTCTTTGTATCTTTTTATCTTTTTATAATCCTCAGTTTTATAGTATTCAGAATATAAATAGTATTCTTAGATCTAGCTCAACTGTTATGATAGTGGCTTTTGGAATGACGATACTTTTAACTAGTGGTGAGGTTGATCTATCAGTTGGTGCACTCATGTCATTTGTTACTGTAATAGTGATGGATGTCATTAATATTTCTGGAAGTTTATTTTTGGGATTTTTGGCAGTATTTATATTTTGTTTGATGATTGGACTAATTAATGGATTAGTTAGAACAATGCTTAATGTAAATTCATTAATAGCTACTTTAGCTATGATGTTAATTTTACAGGGAAGTGTTTATATTTATTCAATGGCAGCTATTTACAACACTCACTTATTGCCATTTTTTACATTTATAGGACAAGGATTTGTATTTAAGATTCCCATGCCAGTAATTATTATGCTTTTTATTCTTCCGTTTTTTATATTTCTTTTAAATTATACTAAATACGGAAGATATTTTACTGCAATTGGAAGTAATCCATCATCATCTAGTTTATCGGGTATAAATAATAATAAATTTAAAATTTTAGGTTTTGTAATTACTTCTTTGCTTGTAGGTGTGGCGGGAATAATTTTAGCATCACTTATGGATACTGGCCAACAGGGTTCAGCAAAAGGATTTGAATTAATAGTGATAGCGGCTGTTCTTCTCGGCGGCACTAGCTTTAAGGGTGGAAGTGGAACAGTTATTGGAACTATTTTAGGAATTTTAATATTAAAAGTAATTGATAATGGTATTATTTTAATGAGAATACCTCAGGAGTTTCAGCTAGTTGTTCCTGGTGTTATATTAATTCTTGCAGTTTATTTTGATACCCTAAGAAAAGAAAAAAATGTCTAATAAATTTGAGTCTTTAAGTCTGCAAAATATCAGAAAAGAGTTTCCTGGAGTACTAGCTTTAGATAACGTGAGTTTAAAAGCAGAAGCAGGAAAAGTACATGCTTTAATGGGGGAGAATGGAGCAGGGAAATCTACATTAATAAAAATTTTATCAGGTGCTTATACTAAAGATGCTGGAAATATATTATTTAATGGAAAAGAGATAAATATAACAAGTCCTAACGATAGCCTTAATTATGGTATCAAAGTAGTCTACCAAGAAATATCATTAATCCCTGAATTTACTGTAGGAGAAAATATATTTTTAGAAAAATTTCCATTAAACAGATTAGGAGCAATCGATTGGAAAAAACTTTACGATGATTGTGAAAAATTACTTCAAGGTATAGGTTTTAATCTGGATGTTAGAGAAAAAGTTGCTAATTTATCAATATCAGAACAACAAATAATTGAAATTGCAAGAGCAATTTTTCAAAATGCTTCTGTAGTAGTTATGGATGAGCCAACCTCATCTCTTACACCTAAAGAAATAGACAAATTATTTCAAGTAATCGAAAGATTAAAAAATAATGATATTTCTATAATTTATATTACGCATAAAATTGATGAAATATTTAAAATTGCATCTGATGTAACCGTCTTAAGAGATGGAAAATTTATATCTCATCGAAATATTAATGATACTTCTGAAGAAATATTAATTCAAGATATGGTTGGGAGAAAAGTAGATCAAAAATTTGAAAGACCTCTCAACACTTTCAGTGAGGTTCAAATGAATGTTAAAAATCTATCCACTTTATCAAAACTAGATAATATATCTTTTAAGTTACATAGGGGGGAAATATTAGGTTTTTTTGGACTTATGGGCGCTGGTAGAACAGAACTAGCAAAAGCAATTTTTGGTTACGATAAAATTTTAAATGGAAAAATTGAAATTCAAGGAAATGTTTATGAGAAATTTAATACTCAAACTATGGTAAATAATGGGATTGGTTATGTGACAGAGGATAGAAAAGGTGAAGGAATAATTAATGATATGAATTTACGTGAAAACATGAGTCTACCAAGCTTAGGTCTATTTGAAAAATTTTTAATTATTAATAAGGTAAAGGAAAAAAAATTAGCAAATCAATACATTGAAAAATTCGAAGTAAAAACCCCTTCTTCTGAAAGATTAATCACGCTCCTAAGTGGAGGAAATCAGCAAAAAATCCTTTTAAGTAGATGGTTATTAAGAGAATTAAAAATTATAATTTTGGACGAACCTACTAGAGGAGTCGATATTGGTGCTAAAACAGAAATTTTAAAATTAATTAATGATTTAGCAAAAGATGGATTGTCAGTAATATTGATGACTTCTGAAATGAACGACTTGTTGAGTCTAAGTGATAGAATAATTGTAATGGCTGGTGGAAAAATATCAAAAGAGTTTAGTAAAGATATCGCAACCCAAGAAGAAATATTTAAAGCAGCAGCAATATAGAAATGAATAGATTATATAAATATTTAAATAATGGTGAGGTGGCTTTAGGTATAATATTTTTAATTATTTTTATTTTCTTCTCTTTTGCTTCTGAGTATTTTTTTAGTTTAAGAAATATTATGAATGTGTCTGGTCAATTATCTATTATTTTAATTGCCTCTGTTGGTTTTGCTGTTTTGCTAATTGCTGGTGAGGTTGATATATCTATTGGATCGCTTTTAGCTTTTGTTGCCATACCTTTAGTTCAAATAATGAATCATACAGAAAGTGTGATGCTTGGTATAATTGTGTGCATTTTATTTGGAGCAATTATAGGTTTAATTAATGGTTTTTTATCAATTTATCTTGGTATAAGTTCATTAATTGTTACTCTTGGAATGCTTTTTATCTTAAGAGGAGCTGTATATTTATACACAGGTCAAAGACCAATATCCGATGAGCTTTATTCTGATTTTTTCTTTAATATTGGTAATGGAAAACTATTTGGCACTATTCCTTATGCTGCATTGGTTGGAATTGTAATTCTGTTAATATTTATATTTATTATGAAAAATACAAGTTATGGTAGAAAACTATATGCTATTGGTGGAAATGCAGAAGTTGCTAGACTTGCTGGGTATAATATAAAATTATTAAAGTTATCAGCATTTGTAATCTGTTCAGTGTTGAGTTCTGTTAGCGCAATCTTGCTTGCCTCAAGGATAGGTTCAGCTAACCACGTTGCTGGTGATCTGTTTGAGTTTCAAGTTGTAGCAGCTGTTGTTCTTGGGGGTGTAAGTTTAGCTGGAGGAATTGGCACATTAACTGGGGCTGCGCTAGGAGTTTTAATACTAGCTGTAATTTCTAATGGGTTAGGAATGCTTAATGTTGAATCTCAATGGCAAATGGTTCTGAATGGTATTATAATAATTCTTGCTGTAGGATTTGATGAATTAAAAAGAAGAAAAAACTAGGAGTAACTTTATGGAAACTTTAAAAAACAAAGTAGCAGTTGTAACAGGAGTAGGCTCGGGAATTGGAAAAGCTATAGCAATGGCTTATGCTGAAGCAGGGGCATTATTAGGTGTTGGTGATATAAATGAAAATCTTCTATTAAAAACAACAGAAGATTTAAAAGATAAAAATGAAAATATTATTTCACTAAAAACAGATGTATCTAATGAGGAGCAAGTAAAAAAACTAATTGATGAGACAGTAAATGCTCATGGAAAATTAGATATAATTGTAAATAATGTTTCTGTAGCAATCGGTGGTTATCCTATCACTGATATGTCAAATGAAGATTGGCAAAAAATTATTGGTATTAATTTTTCCAGTGTTTTTTATGGTTGCAAGCACTCAATTCCATATTTAAAAAAAAATAATGGTGGATCAATTATTAATATAGCTTCAGTTCAAGCTCACAACCCACTACCTGGTTGGGCAGCATACGCAGGAATAAAAGGAGGCGTAATATCAATGACTAGAAATATTGCTTCTGAGTTTGGTCCATATAATATTAGAGCTAATACAATTTCTCCTGGAACAATAGCTACAGAAATGGTTAACCAAGTTTTGGAGGAAGATGGAACTGGAACTTTGATGGATGATTTTATTTTAATGCATCCTATAGGTCGAATTGGAAAACCTTCAGAAATTGCTGCAACTGCAGTCTTTTTAGCTTCAGAGGGCGGTGCTTTTGCTAATGGAGAAGATTTTAGAATTGATGGAGGGTTAGTTATTACTCCAAGAACAAGACCAGGAGCTGGATCTAACTCAAAAGAATAATGTTAAATCTTTCAAGTGCTTTATCGGATGTTAAGGTTTTAGATTTTAGTCATCTTTTAGCTGGTCCTTTTGCAACACAAACATTAGGTGATTATGGTGCAGAAGTTTATAAGATTGAACGCATTCATGTTGGTGATGATTTTAGACGTTGGAATTTTTTTAATAAAAAAGTTGGTAATTACTCTTCTGCTAGCTACATGGCATGGAATAGAAATAAACGATCTATTGCTTTAGATATAAGAAAACCAGAAGCAAAAAAAATCATTTATAAAATGGCTGAGTCATGTGACATAGTAATTCAAAACTTTAGACCTGGGGTGATGGCAAAAAGAGGATATGGATATGAAGATTTCAAAAAAATTAATTCTAAAATAATTTATTGTAGTGGTTCAGGTTATGGAGAATCAGGCCCTTATGTAAATAAGCCAGGACAAGATTTGTTATTACAGGGATTAACGGGATTAGCAAAAAATACTGGCAGGTCTTCGTATCCCCCAACACAATTAGGAGCGGGTATTGCTGATCAATTAGGTTCTTTAAATATGGTAATTGGTATATTGTCAGCATTACACTATAGAAATCAGACTGGAAAAGGCCAAGAAATCAAAGTTGATTTATTGAGTGTTTTATTGCAACATCAGTTACAAGAATTTGTAGCAGTTCTAAATTTAAATCAAGAATTTGAAAGACCAGACAGTGGTGTTGGTCACCCTGGATCTGGAGCACCATTTGGTATTTATAAAACAAAAGATGATTACATAACTATTGCTGTTGCCTCTTTGGAAGACTTGTCAGAAATTTTAGGAGATCAAGACTTAAAGAAATATAGTCAGGGTCCTAGTGGAGCTATGGGTTCTGATCTTCAAATTACTAAAAGGGATGAAATTTTTCATTATATTGAAAATTTAACTAAGAAACACACTACTGAATTCTTGGATAAAAAGTTATCTGAAAAAGGTTGTTGGTCTGCTCCTTTAAAAACACATAAGGAAGTTTTTGATGATCCTCAAGTAAAACATATGAATATGTTTAGTACTTTTAGTCATCCAAAATATGGAAATGTAAAAACTGTTTCCCCTGCAGTTAAAATGAGTGAAACACCAACTAAAATTAGTAAACCAGTACCAATGATTGGAGAACATGGTTATGAAATTTTAAAAGAATTTGGATATTCTGAAGATGAAATAAAAAACTTTATCAAAGATGAAATAATGTCTTTAGAAAAATGAGAAAAATACATAAAATCAATTGGAAAGGGGGAGAAATTGAAATAGACTCGTTGGGATGCAAAATGCTACCTACTTTTAGTCTTGATGGTAAAAATATAAAACCTCTTCATGAAGCAGATTGGGTAAATGATACATCAGATGATTTTAAATCTCTTCCTGGCATACTTCAAAATTTAAAAGGTGAATTTCCTTGTGTTCCATTTGGTATCAACTCACCAGTAGAAGAATTAGCTGAAGAATGGCAATCAAGTTATTCTGAAAAACCATATATTGTTAATGAGCCTCATGGTTATTGCTCAAATAAAAATTGGGAATTAATGAGCTTAAAGCCTTATGAGGCAGAATTTAAAATAAGTTATCCTGAAAATGATATAATTAATTTTCTTAAAAGAAAAATTAAAGTAAATGATGATGAGCCAGGAAAAATTTATTGTACGCTCCAGATTAATGTAAAAAAAGATTGTGAGCTTCCTATTGGCTTACATCCTATGATAAAAATTCCTAAAGATATGAATAAAATTAAAATAATTCCAGGCAGTTTTGAATTTGGTTTAAATTATCCGGGTCTTGTTTTGCGAGAAAAAACTTTAGGAGAAATTGGAAAAGAATTCTTAACATTAGAAAAAGTAAAAGGTTTTAGTGGTGAGAACATAGATATATCCAAACCTCCTTTTGAGGGAAATTTTGAGGATCTTTTTCAGTTATGTGGAATTGATGGGACAGTGTCTATAGAAAATTATGAAGAAAATTATAAATTTAATTTTGATTGGAACCCTAGCCATTTTTCTTCTGTACTCATGTGGGTAAGCAATAAGGGAAGGACAGAATACCCTTGGAATAGTAACCATGTTACACTTGGTTTTGAACCAATTACTTCTGTATTTGGTCTTTCAACACACATATCAACTAATTCTGAAAACCCAATTGCTAAACGAGGAATTTTAACTGCAATCAAGTTATTTAAAGATCAGCCTTTAGAAACAAATTATTCTTTTTCAATTAATAAATTATAAATGAAATTATCTAATAAATTTAAATCTCTAAATCATCTTTCTAATTTAGTAAAAAATAATACTTCTATTGGAATTGGAGGGCATCATTTTGCTAGGTTGCCTATCGCTTTAATAAATAAAGTTTTATCACATAATCCAAAAAATTTAGAATTTATTAGTTGGTCAGGAGGTCTTGCATTGGAACTTTTTCTTCAAAAAGATTCAATTAATAAAATCCAAGTTTGTTTCTCAAGTTTAGATATTTTTGGACTTGCTCCTACTTTTAGAAAAATCAGTGAAGCCAAATCTATAGAAGTTATTGATTGGTCTGCTTTAGGTTTGATTAAAGCATTAAGAGCAAGCCAACAAAATATAGACTCTGAAATCTTTCAATATCCGTGGGGTTCAGATTTACCAAATAAAACAAAATTTTGTAAAAAATTTAAAGATCCAAAAACAAAAAATGAATTTGCAATAGTTAACTCTATTACCATTGATAATTTTTTACTTCATGCAAGTAGAGCTGATGAAGATGGTAATGTTGAAATACTTGGGCCAAGAGCTCTTGATACTATTATGGCAGGAGCAAGCAAACAAGTAATAGTAACTGTGGATGAGATAGTTTCAAGAGATATTCTTGCTAAAGAAAAAAAAGGGAGTTTAATTTCTAAAAATTTTATAACTGCTATTGCCCATGTTCCTTTTGGAGCTTACCCAACATCTTCAGTACCTTATTACATAACTGATTATAACGATTTAAAAAATACTTTTTCAAAAAAACCATTAAGGTTAGGATTGAGTTTTAAAAAAAATAAAAAATTTATTACAAAGTCTAACAAATTGACATTAAATTATTTTACTAATTATCTAAAAAAAAATAAATTAAATAGCAACTTCCCTAACAAAATTTCTAGTGATGAATTGATGGCATTTGCTCTTGCTAATGAATATGACAATAATAGTCTTTGTAGTTCTGGTGCAGTCTCACCGTTAGCAAACGTTTCATATCTTTTAGCTAAAAAAATTCATGCACCAAAGCTGATTTTAACAACAATGACATATGGACACCATGATATTAGTTTTAGACCTATGACTTTATCCTTTAGTGAAGTTTTAGATAGGGAGACATGCCTTAATTATTGGGGAGGAGACGATTCCTATAGTGTCTATTATCAAAACGGACAAATCACTCATGAGGTAATAGGGGCGGCTCAAATCGATAAATTTGGCAATGTAAATAATATTGAGATAAAAAAGAAAAGTGGAGGTTTCCTGAGGTTGCCAGGCCAAGGAGGAATGGCAGATGTTTCAAATCTTCATCAGCATTTTATGTGTTATGTCACAAAACATTCTAAGTTAAGCTTTGTTGATAAAGTTGATTATGTGAGTGCTGGAAGAGGTTTATTTAAAGATCAAGACAGAATAAAAGCAGGGCTGAAACCAGGTAATGTCAAAATATTTACGAACCTTTGCATTTTTGAAAAAAATAAAAAAACAGGCCTATTAGAAGTTTCCAGTATCCATAAAGGAATTACAAAAAGTGAAATAGAACAAAACACTGCTTTTAAAGTTAAATATAAAAAAAATTATAAAATAACAAAATCACCCTCTGCTAAGCAACTAAATATTTTAAGAGATGAAGTTGACCCACTAAATATTAGAAAATTAGAATTTACAAACGGAGAAGATAGAATTAATTTATTAGAAGAAATATTAAATAAAGAAAAAAAAATGATAAAACAAATAAATTTAAAGGAGTTATAAATGAAACCTATTCTAGATATTAGCAAAGCATCTGTATATTTTGATGGTATATTTTCTTCACCACGTCTTCAACATCCCGAGGGAGTAGCTATTGATAACAATGGCTTGATTTGTTGTGGGACTGAAAATGGTGAAATAATGAGAATATCAAAAGATAAATCATCAATGGAATGTTTAGCCAATAGTGGTGGCTTCATACTTGGCATAGCTATAGATAATCAAAATAATATTTTTGCATGTGAAATGAAAGAAGCTGCCTTATTTAAATATGATAGTGTCTCAAAGTCTTTTAATGAGTTTGCTAAAGGACCCAAGATTCCAAATTACCCAGTTATTGATCAAAAAAGAAACTGTATTTATGTATCTGATAGTTTTGGTTTTAATGAAAAAGGAGTCGGTATTTATAAATTTGATTTAACAAGCGGTAAAGGTGGACCTTGCTCTGAAGAGCTTTTTAACTTTGCCAATGGTATGTGTTTATCTCCTAATGGTGATTATTTATATGTTGTTGAATCTTTTCATCCGTGTATTTCTCGACTTCCTATTAATAGTGATGGTACATTTGGAAAAAAGGAAATCTTTACTGAAAATATAGCCACAGTACCTGATGGTCTTGCTTTTGATAAGGAAGATAATTTATTTATAAGTTGCTATGAGCCTTCTAGAATTTATATCTCTGATTCAAAAGGAAGTACAAGGCTTCTAATTGAAGACAAGCATTGCACAACTCTTGCTCATCCAACAAATATCTCCTTATCAGAAGATGGCAAGACTATGTATACTGCCAATTTAGGAAGATGGCATATTACAGAAATTGATATCTCTAGTTTATACAATTAAGTTTTATGCGAATTTGTTCAATTGGAGAATGTATGATTGAATTATCTCCTGAGAATAAAAATAAATATGTTTTAGGTTATGCAGGTGACACAGCTAACACAGCAATTTATTTAGCACGACTTGGGGCCTCTACATCTTATATTACCTCAATCGGTAATGATATTTTTAGTGAAAGTATGATTAAATCGCTTCAAAATGAAGGTATTAATACTTCAAATATTCATGTAAATAATCAAAAATCATTAGGTTTATATTTAATTGATAATAAAATTAATGGAGAAAGAAATTTTTTTTATTGGAGAAAAAACTCAGCTGCAAAAACTTTTTTTGAAAATATTGATATTAATTTATTATTAAAAAAAATCATTAAATACGATGCTATTTATTTCACTGGGATAACTTTATCTATTTACGATTCAAAAAATATTAATATTTTTTATAAATTATTAATTCTAGCAAAAGCAAATGGAGTAAAATTATACTTTGATTTTAACATAAGATTAAATAACTGGAAATCAAAAGAGATTGCTAATAAACTAGTATTAAAGTTTAGTAAAATATCTAATACTATTTTTATTACAAAAGAAGATCTAAAAAATTTAGGGATAAGAGCTTATAAAAATTTTATAGTCAGTAATTATAAAAATAAATTAGTAATCTTTAGATCTGGAAATGGTAAAATAATAATTTATAATAATAAAAAATTTAATTATTATAATTTGATATTTAAAAAAGTAGTTAAAGATACAACTGGTTGTGGCGATGCATTTAATGCTTGTTTTTTATTTAACTACTATAAAGATAATAATATAAAAAAATGTTTAAACATTGCTCATAAACTTGGTAAAGATGTTGCAAAAACACAAGGAGCAATAATAAAAAAAGAAATTTTTAAATTGAAAAATTATGCTATCTAAATTTATAAATAAATTAAATTTACAAAAAAAAATTCCTATTATTGGTAAGGGTTCAAATCAAGAAATTTCAGATAAATTTGATAGATTAATTAAAGAAAAATTTGAAATAATTGAAATTACTCTTAGGACTGATGAAGCTCTCGATATTGCTTTGAAAATGAAAGCACAATATCCAGAGGCAATTATTGGTCTTGGTTCAATAAAATCACTGAATATGCTCAAGGAAGTTTGCAATCTTAATTTCGATTTTTATATTTCTCCTGGGATCAATAAAGAATTATTAAATTTTTCAAATTCAAAAAATCTTAATTTTATTCCTGGAGTTTCTACACCATCAGAAATAATGACGGCAATTGAATGTGGTAACACGTTATTAAAATTTTTTCATTCTGAGAGGAGTGGAGGGGTAAAATCATTAGAGTTTTTATTTGATATTTTTAATGATATTAAATTTATTCCAACTGGAGGCATTAATATGGGAAATTACAAATCGTATCTAGATTTGCCTAATGTTCTTGCTGTAGGATCAACAAGTTTTTAAATTCTTGATTAATTTATATTAATATTTTTAATTTAAAATGACTTCTAGATTCTTTAAATTGAATTAATAAGCCCCTTGATGTAGCCAACGGCGTATGCCATACCAGCATGCCATGGAGCATCGCAATTAAGAGCTGGCGTATGATCTGGAATTATAACACCTTGATAATCATTATTCTTTAAAATTCTAATTATATTCATCATGTTAATGTCACCATCATCAACAAATGCTTCAATATAATTGGGTATTTTACCCTTTACATTTCTAAAATGGATATAACTTATTCTATTTTCTTTTGAGAATTTATCTAAATATTTTTCTAAACCCTCTTCTTCCATTTCTTGAATAGACCCTAAACACATTTCAATTTTATTTTTAGAACTGGTATTTAAATTTATAAGCTTTTCATATTCGCTAGGGTTTTTTAAAATTCTTCCAGTTCTCCTCATTATAGGTAGAGGTGGATCATTAGGATGAGCAGCCAAAGATACATTATTTTCTTCAGCAATTGGTAGAAGCTCATTAAGGAAAAATTCTAATCTTCCCCAAACTTCTTTTTCATCGGTAATAGGAACAAATTTATTTTGATCTCCATCACGATAACGCATATTCCATACCATTCCATCAGGAATAGGTTCTTGAAAATCTCTACTACCTTCAATAAGAGCAACTGATTCCGCTCCACCTCTAGCAAATTGTCCTCGCTCCCAACCCCAAACGCCCGCTAAACTAAAACAGTAGCCCATAGTTGGTATTCCAACTTTGCCCATATTTTGAATAAGTTTTTTTAGTCCTTCAATTTGTTCATTTTTTTTTGGACCATCAAGTAATATATCATGCCAATGTAGAGGATTAAAATTTTCAATAGCTTCAAACACTAAACCATGGTCTGACATATCTTTTTTTAATCCACTTAATAAATCATAGTCCCAAATAGGTTCATTATCACAAACACCCCAGCCATTATTTCCACCAGAGGAAATAGTTGGGTTATTACCTGAAAAATAATTTGTAAGATGAGCTACGACATGTGTTGCCCCAATTTGATTTACAAATTTGTAGTTATTAGCATTCAAGGAGTTTCTGTATAAACCAAATCCAATATGCATAACCTATTTTTATATAAAGATATTGAAATATCAAATCTTTTGTATATAAAATTATTATTCATATTTAAAACATTTAATGAAAACTAAATTAAAAAAAGTTTTTTCAATTAACTTAGAGCCTGGTTATCGAAACTATACTATTAAAGACCTTCAGGACTTGAAAGGTAAAAAAAAACTATCACAAATTCTTGTTACTAATATTAATGAAGCCAAAGCAGCTGAAGAAGCGGGCATAGATTTAATACTAGCTAAGGCTGATGAAAACCTACGACCTATAAGATTATCCGCCCCTAAAACATTTATAACGGCAGCAATACCTTTTATAAAATACTCAACCAAAGAAAAGATTACTGAAAAAGCTCTAGAAGCATTAGAGTTAGGAGTTGACTCTATTCATTGTGGATCATGGAATTTAAATTTTATGAAATATTTAAATGATTTCAAAATACCATTTCAAGGACATGCAGGGCTCGTTCCAAGACTGTCAACTTGGATAGGGGGCGTTAAAGCATATGGTAAAACTTCAAATGAAGCTTATCAACTTTATAAAAATATAAAAGATATAGAAGCAACTGGCGCTTGGGGAATTGAATTAGAGTGTGTTCCAGAAGATCTTGTTGAAGAACTATCTTCTCAAACTAACATGTTGACAATATCTATTGGGTCAGGAAAAAAAGCAGATGCACAATTTTTATTTGCTGAAGATATTCTAGGGCACAGCAGTATTGATTTTCCTCGACATGCTAAAATGTATAGAAATTTTAGAAAAATGGAAAATTTGATCCAAAAAGAGAGAGTCAATGCTTTTAAAGAATTTGCAAATGATGTAAAAAATCTTAAATTTCCTCAAAAAAAACATTCAGTAAAAATTGAAAAAACTGAGTTAAGGAAGTTTAAAGATAAATTAAGTAAACTATCTAGTAAATAAATATGAATAAAGAAAATGATGAATTAGTTGACGCGAGAGGGGGATGGGCTCCAGGTAAACTTGAATTCAAACCCCTCTTTTCATGGCCCCCTAAACCTATTGAACTTGTAAAGTGGTTATTCAATTACCCAGATGGTTTTATATTTCCATGGGCTGCTATTCATTTTTCTTTAGCTTTAATTAGCTACATTTTTTTTCTTCCATCCTTTGATAAACTTTCAACTTTTAGTCTTGATTGGATATTGGTTATTTTATTTAGAAATTTAATAATATTATTTATATATACTAGTCTATGGCATTGGTATTTACATATAAGAGAAGGTCAAGGAGATAAATATAGATATAATTTAAGAAAACTTGGCAAAGGTAAGCAATGGTTTCTTGGAACTCAAACTCGAGAAAATATGTTTTTTAGTTTATGTAGTGCCGTACCAATTCAAACATTTTATGAATCATTTATGCTTTGGTGTTTTGCAAATGAATACACTCTTTTTCCAATTAAAGACTTTCTAGAGAGCCCTTTCGTTATTGCTTATTGTGTTTTATTATTAATTTTTATTCCAATTCTTCAACACATACATTTCTACTTAATACATCGACTAATACATTTTAAACCTCTTTATAATAGGATCCATTATTTTCATCATAGAAATGTAAACGTTGGTCCATGGTCAGGTTTATCAATGCATCCAATTGAACACATTTTATATATTAGCACAATTTTAATTCACTTTTTCATACCTTCACATCCCATACATTTTGTCTATCAAGGTATGCACACGATGTTAGGGGCCCAAAAAGGTCATTCTGGATATGAAAGACTTGTTATCGACTCAAAAACAGGCAAGTCAATTCCAAGTGCTGGTTACTTTCACTATCTTCATCATAAGTATTTTGAGTGTAACTACGGAGAACTTACAAGCCCGCTAGATAAATGGTTTGGATCATTTCATGATGGAACAAAAAAAGCTCATTTTAGAATTTTTAAAAAAAATTAATTAAATTTTTCTGAACTGTTTTTTTATTTATTAAAATTATTATGATTCTGAATTTATTATCCTCTAGTAATTTTATAAATTCCATTAAGGTTTTTAAATTAGGGTCTATCTAATCTTTATAATAACTTAAAGTTATCTTTTTAATTTGACACATATTTTGATTCAACCTATTTCACATCAGTAAGTTTGGTAGAAATAATGTTATTATTGGAAAATATGTAATACAAAGTAAAGCGAAAATAGTTGCTAGTATAAAGGGGTATCCTTCTCTTACATAATCTTCAATTTTTACATTACTTATAGAGCAAGTAGTGAACATTAAAGTTCCTACAGGTGGTGTAGCCCCTGCTATTGATAAGTTTAGTATAAAAACAATGCCAAAGTGTACTGGATCTATTCCATAAGAGTTTGTTATTGGTACCAATATAGGTGTCAGTAAAATTAATGCAGCTGTTCCTTCAACAAACATACCAAGAATTAATAAAAAAATATTTATGACAAGTAGTATTGCTAGTGGATTTGATGAAAGTTTTGTCATAAATTCTGCTAATATTATAGGAATTCTCTCCCATGTTAAATAATAGCCAAAAGCTGAAGCTGCACAAATAATTAATAATATTACACTAGTCGCAATCACACTTTCGTTTATGATTAATGGAATTGATTTTAACTTAATTTCTTTGTGAACAAAGAAACCAATAATTAAAGAGTATGCAACAGCTATAGCCCCTGCTTCAGTTGGAGTAAAAATACCAAATCGTATTCCGCCAACAATAATAACTGGAATTAATAGACCAAAAAAAGCATCATAAGTTGCAATTAAAATTTCTTTAGTATTAGCTTTTTTTAATCTACTTGGTTGATACTTTTTTCTTATTGATACAACCCTAACCGTAAACATTAATATAATACTTAATAGTATTCCAGGAATTATACCTGCTAAAAAAAGTTTTCCAATCGATGTTCCGCTAATAAATCCATATAAAACTAGAGCTATTCCTGGAGGTATAATGGCTGCTATTATAGCGGAACAGGCTGTTATAGATGCTGAAAAACCAGGACCATAATTTCTTTTTGTCATTTCAGGCACAACAATTTTACTTTGCATGGCAGCATCTGCATTTGCTGATGCTGACATGCCACCCATCAGTGTACTCATCAAAATATTAATTTGCGCAAATCCTCCTATTAAATGACCTACTAGAACATCTGCTAAATTCATAATTCTTTTTGTAATTCCAGAGTGATTCATAATAACGCCAGTCATAATGAAAAAAGGTACTGCAAGTAATGGAAAAGATAATGTTGGTGAAATTAATCTTTGAATGAAAATATAAGTTGGAATCCCACTATCTAAAATAAAAAAACTCAAGGCTCCAATTGCTATTGAAAATGCAACAGGAATTCTTATGCAAAGTAAAAAGAAAAAAATTAATACAGGTAAAAAAATCATTTAATTATTTTTTGAATAGATCTTAAAATTATACTTAAAAAAAAAATAACAACCGGAACATCTACATAACTAAATGGTATTCTCAAAATAGCTGTTGGCTTGTTATATGCTGTGATGGTAAATTGAATTGATAAGTATAAAGCAAAAGCAATAAATACTATTAAAATTATATTTTTTAACCAATCCGATATAATTTTTATTTTATTAGGAAAAAAATTATAAACCAAATCTAAATGTATATGCTTGTTATTTTTCCAGGCTGCCGCCGCACCTAAGAATACAGTCCATGTAAATGCAATTGTGGCAACTTCATTTGACCACGCAACAGGATTGTTTAAAATATATCTACTAATAACACCATAAAAAGCTGAAATTACAACTATACTTATTGCAATTGATGCTAATAATTCTTCGAAATACTTGAATGCAAATTTCATAAATATAATAAAGTTGCCGAGTGTTTATTCGGCAACTTTTTTATTACTTATTATTTATTACTTTAGTATTGCTGATACTCTCTCAAATAGTCCGTCTGACCAATCTGGGAAAGCATCATATGTTGGAGCCGTAGCATCTTGAAATGCAGACATATCTATCTCGCTCGCTCTAACAAATGTAACTCCTTCAGATTCAAGTTGTTTAATTAAACCCTCTTCTCCTTCAAGCGTTAATTTTGTTAAATATTTACCTGCATTAATTGATTCTTCATTAATTATTTCCTGAAGATCTTTTGGTAAGCTATCATATATCTTTGCATTCATAACTGGAGCTACAAAAGCTTTGAAATGTCCTGTCATAGAAATGACTTTTCTTTGCTCATATAATTTTGCCCCTATGATCGATGCTATGGGCGCTTCAGCTGCATCAACTAATCCAGTTGATAAAGCTCCATATACTTCTGCCCAAGCAACTTGAGTGCCTTTTGCTCCCATTGATTTAAATGTCTCAACCCACATAACATTAGGTGGAACTCTTATAGCTACATCTTTCATATCATTAGGATGTTTTATTTCTTTATTTGTAATAATATGTCTTGCACCAAATAACCAATTAAAGGCTGTAACTTTCAAATCACTAGTTTCAGTTAATTTGCTTATTGTTTCAGCATACCAGTCAGACTTCAATATTTTATCAAAGTCATTAACATCAGCTAATAGATAAGGTCCATTGAGGACACCAATATCTGGGTAATAATCTGATAAATAACCTGCATCAGCTATTGTCATTACCATAGCGCCATTCTTTACTTGTTCATATACTTCTTTATTAGTTCCTAAAACAGCACCACCATATACATCAATTTTTATCTGACCATTTGATCTATCTTCTATATTTTTTGCCATATATCTCATTGCATCAAGCAGTGGTTCAGTATCACCACTAACAGTTCCAAATTTAAAATTATAATCTGCAGCAATAACAGATTTACTTAAAGTTAGTGATACTAATAAAGAAATTATTAGTTTAATAATCATTTGCATTTTTCCTCCTTATTTATATTTTTCAAAAAAATTATTATTGTTAAAAAATAAATATTGTATTAAGCTATCATAGTTTTATATATAAACAAAGGTTTTAAATATGAATAATAGTAAAAAAAAACACAAGGAAACCATTGGAATAAGTAGCACTAATCCGCAGGATATGCCAATTGATCATTCTGAGCTACCAGTATGGAATTCAGAAAATTGGTTTTATGAGGATGTTATAATTGATCATAAAATACGCTCATTAAGAAGAACAATTTCAGAAGGTGAAGCAATGCAATTTAATATGATGTCACTTGATATGCATCCGTATGTTGGTGATGAGCATTTTGCAAAAAACGAAGGTATATTTAAAAAAAGATTAGTAGCTGGTGCTATGGTTTTTTCATATGGATTAGGTCTTGTTGCAACAAATTGTGTTAACTCCTTTAGTTATGGTTATGATAAGTTAAGATTTATAAAGCCAGTTTTTATTGGTGATACAATTTATACAATTAGAACAAATATGAATAAAAGGCCCAAGTATTTAAAAATGGGATTAGTAAGAACTAGTTACGAAGTTTATAAAGATGAAGGAGAACTAGTATTGTATTGTGAACATTTACACTCAGTTACCTATAAAAATCCTGAAGACTTTAAAGATAAGGCAGAGGTAAAAAAATAAATGCAAATATTAAAAGGTATGACCTGGGATCATTCCAGAGGGTTCGATCCAATGGTAGCATCAGCAAAAAAATTTAATGAAAAATATCCAGATATTCGAATAATTTGGGAAAAAAGATCATTACAAGCTTTTGCAGATCGGCCAATAGAGTTGATGGCTTTCGATTATGATTTAATGGTAATAGACCATCCTCATGTTGGTGAAGCATCAAGAAAGGATCTGATTTATGAATTAAATAAATCAGAAAAATTTGAAGATCAATTAAAGTCTCTTAATAATTCAAGCGTGGGTTTGTCTCATCAAAGTTATAATTTTAATAACAATCAATATGCCTTAGCTATTGATGCAGCAGCCCCAGTAAGTTCATTCAGAGAAGACTTGATAAAAAATATTCCACAAACATTTGAGGATGTAATTAAGCTTGCTGAACAATCTCAAGTTATGTGGCCTATTAAGCCTGTAGATTCAATATCTTCATTTAATTCAATAGCTGCAAATTTGGGCTATCCTATAAATGAAAAACATGAAGTTTTTTTAGATGTATCAGTTGGTAAATCAATTTTAAAAATGATGAAAGATTTAGCAGAGCTTGTCCCTAAAGAATGCTTACATATGAATCCAATTGAAACTCTGGATTATATGTCTACTCATAATGATATTAGTTATTGTCCTCTTCTTTATGGTTACTCAAATTATTCTAGAGAAGGTTTTCGGAATTCTTTAGTGCATTTTACAAACATTCCATCATTTGATGAAAATCCTGGCAATTGTAGAGGTTCACAACTAGGCGGAACAGGTTTGGCGATTTCAAAAAATACGCAGAACTTTCAAGCTTCTTTAGATTATAGTTTCTGGGTTGCTTCAGAAGATTGTCAAAAAGATTTATACTATCATAGTGGTGGTCAACCAGGTCACTTAAAGGCTTGGGAGAATGATGAAATAAATAATAACTGTAATAATTTTTTCAAAAATACTTTAGAGACATTACAAAAAAGTTGGTTAAGGCCAAGATATGATGGATATATGTATTATCAAGATATTGCAGGAACTCTAGTAAATAACTTTCTTAGAGGAGAAACTTCTATTGACTTTACTATTAATGAAATGAAAAAGGAGTTTGATAAAAGTTTTTATGTTAACAAAAAATAAACCACTTGATGGAGTAACTGTTCTAGAATTTAGTCAATTTTTATCTGGACCAGTTGCGGGTTTAAGATTAGCTGATCTAGGTGCAAGAGTAATTAAAATTGAAAGACCAGGATCTGGAGATTTGTGCAGAACGTTATACTTGAGTGACACAGATTTAGGTGGAGATAGCACTCTTTTTCATGCCATAAATAGAAATAAAGAAAGTTTCGCTGCAAACTTAAAAGATGAAGAAGATTTGAAAAAAATTAAAAAATTAATTGAAAAAGCAGATATTATTACACAAAATTTTAGGCCAGGTGTTATTGATCGAATTGGACTCGATTATGAAAATGTAAAAAAAATTAATCCCAAAATTATTTATGGAAGTATTAGTGGTTATGGCGACAAAGGTCCTTGGAAAGATTTTCCAGGACAAGATTTATTAGCACAATCTAGATCTGGTTTAGTGTGGTTAAACGGTAACGGTGGTGAAGCACCAACACCTATGGGTTTAGCAGCAGCAGATATGCTGGCTGGACATTATATGGTTGAAGGTATTTTAGCGGGACTTGTAAAATCTCTTAAAACAGGAATTGGAAGTAAAGTTGAAACAAGTTTAATGGAAGCTCTACTTGATTTTCAATTTGAAGTTTTAACTACGTATTTAAATGATGGGAATAGAAAGCCAGTGAGAAGTTCTTACAATAATGCCCATGCTTATTTATCTGCTCCATACGGGATTTATAAAACTAAAGATGGCTTCATTGCAATTGCAATGACACCAGTACCAGCATTAGGTAAATTATTAAATTTGCAAGAAATTGAAAAATATACTGATCAAAAAGAATGGTTTACCAAAAGAGATGAAATAAAAAAAATAATTGGTGAATGGTTAATTAATGAAAATACAAAATTTTGGCTAGATATTTTACAACCAGCAGATATTTGGTGTTCAGAAGTTTTAGATTGGGATCAAATGATGAAAAATGAAGGTTTTAAAATTGTTGATATGCTTCAAAGAATTACAAGATCTGATGGTTTAGATATTCAAACATTAAGATGTCCAATACGTATTGATAATCAAATATTTAAATCTGAAAAAGCAGCCCCTATTGTTGGTCAAGATACTAAAAAAATTATACAAGAGTTTTCTCTCTAAAAAAAATGAAAATAAAAGATATTGAAATTCGTATGTGTCGTCACAAAGAAACAGGAATGAAAGATTCTGAAATGCGTGATGGCAAAAAATCTGATTTAGAGTTTTTAGTTATTACTTTTCATACAGATGAAGGATTATCATCATCAACTTTTGGCTTTGCTGGTAGAGGTGCTGCAATGGCAGGTGAAATAGCTAATTCTATTTTTAAACCTTTTTTTATAGGAAGAGATCCTTTGTATAGAGAGAAACATTGGCATGAGTATAGAACAGCTGATCGCTGGTGGAACCATGCTCCAATATATAGTTATGGTCCATTTGATATAAACTGTTGGTTATTATCTTCCATGAAAGCAGAACAACCTCTTTATAAATACTTGGGTGCTTACAGAGACTCCGTTCCTATTTACGGAAGTTCCCTAGTTTTAAACTCTCCTGATGCTTATGCAAAAGAAGCTTTAGAATATCAAAAAAGAGGATTTAATGCTTATAAACTTCACCCTCCAGGTGACTATGATTTTGATTTAGAAGCGCATAAGGCAGTTAGAAAAGCGGTGGGCGATGATTTTAAATTAATGAGTGACCCTGTTGCACCTTATACATTCGAACAAGCTTTACGTTTTGGAAGAGAATTAGAAAAATTAAATTATTATTGGTATGAAGAACCATTATTTGATGAAAACTTTCATAACTTAAGAGAACTAACAAGAATTCTAGATATACCAATTGTTGGAACAGAAGTTTTGGCAAAGCACCCTTATAGTGTTGCAGAATGTATTTCCACAAGAGTGGTGGATGTAGTTAGAGCTGATCCTTCTTGGAGTGGTGGCATTACCGCAACAATGAAGACTGCCCATTTAGCAGAAAGTTTTGGAGTGTCTTGTGAAATACATACAGCAATTTATCATCCTTTAGAATTAGTAAACTTGCATTGTTGTGCAGCAATTAAAAATTGTGAATTTTTTGAAGTTTTATTGCCTTATGATTTATTTAATTTTGGTTTAAAAGAATCTATTCAAGTTAAAAATGGATTTGCGCAGTTACCTAATAAGCCAGGTCTTGGCATTGACTTGGATTGGGATTTTATTGATAATACTACATTTAAAAAGGTTTAGTTAATGACAAAAATAATGAAATTTACTGTTGATGATGTTCGTTTTCCAACTTCAAAAGACTTAACAGGATCCGATGCCATCCATACAGACCCAGATTATTCAGCAACCTACGTAACAGTTTATACTTCTGATAATAATTTAAAAGGATTTGGTATTGCTTTTACTATCGGAAAAGGAAACGACATTGTTGCAGAATGTATAAAACATTTTTTCCCATTATTTATAGGTAAAACAATCGATGAATTAGAAAGAGATATTGGAAAACTATGGTTTCAATGCGTAGATCATAGTCAG
>Ga0257115_1000365_pt1 | contig 44093 bp, 37 predicted proteins | sample SI112_100mmetaG_FD_194465 | JGI IMG/M metagenome (GOLD analysis project Ga0257115, IMG submission 194465) | Marine microbial communities from Saanich Inlet, British Columbia, Canada - SI112_100m | ecosystem: Environmental > Aquatic > Marine > Inlet | place: Canada: British Columbia | collected...
ATTAAGAAGGGTATTAGAGATTTAGGATTTTCTACACCCATTATTGCTGATATTCATTTCACACCTAACGCTGCTTTAATTGCGGCGGAAATTGTGGAAAAAGTAAGAATAAATCCTGGGAATTATGCAGATCGAAAACAATTTCAAAAGATTGAGTACACTGATCAATCCTACACCGAAGAATTAGAGCGTATTCGAGAACGGTTTTTACCTTTAATTCGAATTTGTAAAACGAATGGAACTGCACTTCGAATTGGGACGAATCATGGTTCATTATCAGATAGAATTTTGAGTCGTTATGGAGACACTCCTTTAGGGATGGTAGAATCTGCCTTGGAATTTACACGTATGTGTATAGATGAAAATTTTCACAATATTGTTTTTTCCATGAAAGCAAGCAACACACATATAATGATTCAAGCGTATCGATTATTAGTTTCGAAAATGATGGGGAATGGCATGAATTACCCTTTACATTTAGGAGTAACAGAAGCAGGCGAAGGGGAAGATGGTCGTATTAAATCTTCTGTTGGTATTGGAACTTTATTAGCTGATGGGCTGGGTGATACAATTCGTGTTTCTTTAACAGAAGAACCAGAAAATGAATTACCTGTAGCCAGATTATTAGTGAATCGATTTGATTCTTTGAAAAGTAATATACGTGGCGATAGTACAAAAATTATTCTTCCATATGATCCATTTTTTCATCAGCGTAGAGAATCGAAAACCATATTAAATATTGGCGGAAGCCAGGTACCTGTTGTTATGTCAGATTTATCGAAGATCCCTAATATATCCTATGAGACATTAAACAAAATTGGACTTCAATATAATTCCACAATTGACAAATGGACACTTTCAGACACAGTTCCAGATTATCTATATTTAGGAGAGCAAACTATTTCAATTGATTTACCTGATACAATTGGAATTATTCAAGATAAGAATCATGCTGGAAACCATAAATACATTTATCCAATGTTTAATTCTATATCAGATTTAAATGCTTCATTTCATCCTGATTTGAATTTCCTGAAAATTAATTCAGATTGCAATCTAACAGGATTAGCAGACTTATCTATTCCAACCGTTCTCGTAATTCAGACTGGCTCTGAGCAAATATTGATTAAACTTAGAGAAATTGGAATAAAATTAATGAAATATAATCTTCAAATTCCGATTATTTATTCTATTGACTCTTCTGAATTAACTCCTGATGAGTTACAATGTTATTTATCTACTGATTTTGGCGGACTTTTCATTGATGGCTTTGGAGATGGTATTATGACGTTTGGCGATAAACGTATTAAACATATAAATCAGACATTATTTGGTTTACTTCAAGCAGCTCGCGTTCGTATTTCAAAAACTGAATATATTTCATGTCCATCGTGCGGAAGAACATTATTTGACCTACAATCTGTTACAGCGAACATTAGAGAGAGAACTTCCCATCTTAAAGGTGTTAAAATTGGAATCATGGGATGTATTGTGAATGGACCTGGAGAAATGGCTGATGCCGATTATGGCTATGTAGGTACTGGAAAAGAAAAGATTAGCCTTTATAAAGGCCAAGATATTATCAAAGCCAATTTACAATCAGGAGAAGCGGTCGATTCTCTAATTCAACTCATAAAGGATAACGGTGATTGGGTCGATCCACCTTCTTGAAACACATATTGTTCAAATTCATTGAAAGATGTATGTTTAGGGCAAGTTTATCTTCGTAATTAAGACAATCTTAAGAAAGGCATTAGCATGAAAAGATTTATTCTATTATTCTTCATCATATTCGTTGGAGTACAGGCACAGGCAGATGATCCACCATTATCACCAGCTGTAGCTTATTGGAAAGCCTTAACAATAGAAGAAAAAGAAATGTTTTTATTTTCATATTTAGTGCAGGTATACGAGACGGATACTCAATTAAAAACTGAAGTAGGATATGGTGGAGTTTCTAAATGGTATTATGATAATCGCGCAGAATTAGCATATGGAATATTTGATAAACTTGAATCAATAGACTTAAAACAATTTGTGAAGTGGATAGATGAATATTACTCACACGGGGAATTTGCGAATAAGCCATTTTATGAAGCATTAGAATTTGCTTATCGTTTTCAACAAGCTTCTGGTGAAACATTGTGGGAAAAATATGAAAACCTTAAATACGGAAAGATTAAGCCTGGTAATCAATAATTATGTCATTTTATAGACCGGACTTTATACAGTCTTGGCTTGAATTATATCGAAAAGGTGGATTTAATAATCTGCTAAAAGAAAAAGGGATTAAAGTCCTCCTACTATTTACGCTATTTTATTTAATACGTGATTCTATTATTTATATTATAATTCCGTATTTTGCATTTGATTCCTTCCGTGGTTGTTTTTAATGTTAGCAAAAGTACTCAGCAGTGCTATTCTTGGTATTGATGCGTATGTCGTAGAAGTAGAGTGCCATCTAACAGGATCTAAATTACCCAAATTTATAACTGTTGGATTACCCGAAGGTGCAGTACGGGAAAGTAAAGAACGTGTTATGGCTGCTATACGAAATACTGGCTATTCTTTTCCCATGAAACATATTACTGTAAATCTTGCGCCTGCTGACATTCGCAAAGAAGGATCTGCATTTGATTTACCCATTGCTGTGGGCTTATTGGCTGCTACTGGTGATATTGTGCCTACTTATTTAGATAAATTACTTTTATTAGGAGAATTAGCTTTAGATGGAACTTTAAGACCTATTAAAGGAGCACTCCCCGTAGCAATTTGTGCAAAAGAAAAAGATATTAAAGGGTTAATTCTTCCAACAGAAAATGCCCAAGAAGCGAGTGTGGTGGATGGTGTAAAGGTTGCTGGTGCCGATTCATTATCTGAAGTTATTGATATTTTAAATGGCCAAATTGAAAAAGATATTCAATCCATTGATTTAACTACCTATTTTAATAAACAAAAGAAGCAAGCGTTGGATTTTTCAGATGTAAAAGGGCAAGAACAAGTGAAACGGGCTTTAGAAGTGGCTGCTGCTGGTGGACACAATGTTATAATGGTTGGTCCACCTGGAAGTGGCAAAACAATGCTTTCAAAAAGGCTACCAACAATATTACCCGATTTGACTCTTCAGGAAGCCCTTGAAACGACGAAAATACATTCTGTTTCTGGAGTTATGCCAGATGGCATTGGGTTAATTGGTGTACGCCCATTCAGGTCGCCACATCATACAATATCAGATGCTGGATTAATTGGTGGGGGAGCCGTTCCTCGACCAGGCGAAGTGAGTTTAGCCCATCATGGTGTTCTTTTTCTAGACGAATTACCTGAGTTTAAAAAAAATGTATTAGAAGTATTACGCCAGCCATTAGAATCAGGTGATGTAACCATTGCTCGCGCTGCTATGTCATTAAATTATCCAGCTAGGTTTATGTTAGTTGCATCTATGAATCCGTGTCCATGCGGTTTTGCAACTGATCCTAATAATGATTGTACCTGTAATTCTCAAATGATTCAAAAATATATGAGTCGCATTTCAGGACCATTGATGGATCGAATTGATATACATATCGATGTTCCTGCAGTACAATTCTCAGAATTAAGTGAAAAAGAACCAGGTGAATCATCGGATAATATTAGAGGGCGAGTCCAAGAAGCTCGAGAGATTCAGCTCGAAAGATTTAAAGATGTAAATGATTTATATGCAAATGCTCAAATGGAAACAAAACAATTAAAAGATTATTGTCAGTTAGATAAAAAATCTAATATTCTTTTGAAAACAGCTATGGAAAAATTAGGCTTATCCGCTCGAGCATATGATCGTATTTTAAAAGTATCTAGAACTATTGCTGATATGAGTGGAGAGAAATCAATTACATCCATTCAAATTAGTGAAGCAATCCAATATCGAAGTTTAGATCGCCAATTGTGGTTGGGATAAAATCAAATGCATAAACAAAAATATCAGCGCACAGATTTCGACTTTTGGACAACTATTGAGACTCGATGGAGAGATTTAGATGCATTAAGACATATAAATCATTCTACATATTTGACTTATATGGAAGATGCACGAATCGCCTTTTATCAAGAGATGGGAATGGTAGAAGATAGGTGGGATGAAAATGTAGCTACCATATTGGGTGGAATGTCAATTTCATGGATAAAACAAGTAAAACATCCATCATCCCTAGAGATAGGGCAAAGGATGTCTAGGATAGGATCAACTAGCTTTGATTTATTAACTGGCATTTATATACAAAATGAATCTGATCCAGTATGCGTTGCTAACTTCAAGCTGGTAGCATTTGATTATACTCGAAATAAATCTGCTCCTGTGCCATCTATATTTCATGTTTGGCATAATCCAATAAAATAATGACTTCTATCTCAACAGGACTTGTAGATCGTCTCGCTTATTCTCGTGACGCTAGTATTTATAGAATTATTCCGCAAGGTGTTATTTGGCCAAAAAAAGAACAAGATATTGTTGAATTATTATCTTTCGCTAAAAATAATCAGACTTCAATTACTTTTCGGACAGGAGGAACATCTTTATCGGGTCAATCCGTCACAGATGGTATTATTGCTGACGTATCTAGGCATTGGCAGAAAAGTAACATTTTAAATAATGGTAAAGCCATACAATTGCAACCTGGGGTTATTGGTTCTCGTGCGAATCTAATGTTAAAATCATCTTGCATGAAAATTGGTCCTGACCCAGCATCTATTAATTCTGCTATGATTGGTGGCATTGTGAATAATAATTCTTCTGGGATGGCATGTGGGACAGAATTCAATTCATATCATACTCTAAAATCTCTCCGATTCATATTAGCGAATGGGCATATTTACAATTCTGATCAAACTGAAGATAGAGCCCGATTTTTAGAAATTGAATCAAGCCTAGCATCTGGATTGAGTAGGTTAAAGGAATTCATTAACAATAAACCGCATCTTGTCGAGAAGATTCGGTCAAAATATCGTATAAAAAATACCATGGGTTATAGTTTGAATGCTTTTCTAGATTTTGATCACCCAATGGATATTTTTTCTCATTTAATAGTTGGATCTGAAGGAACTTTAGCTTTTTTATCAGAAGTCATTCTAAATACTGTTCCTGATCCACCTCAAAAATCTACAGGATTATTTTTATTTGAGAATACTGTTCATGCTTGTGATCTGGTACCTCACTTGGCTGAATTAGGTGTTTCTAGTTTAGAGTATATGGATTATGCATCTTTATTAACATCAACATACTTAAAAAATCCACCAATCCAAAAAACAAATATTCCTGAAAATAGCGCCGGCCTTCTCATTGAATATGAGGATAATCATTTGGAGCAATTGCATGATAAAGTGGGACATGTTTCTCATTTTATTCATTCTGCTTCGGGATATTTGTCTGGCCATTTTATTGAAAATGATTTAGAAAGACAGAAACTTTGGAATTTACGAAAAGGATTATATCCAACAGTAGGGGCCATTAGACGTTCTGGTACTAGTGTTATTACAGAAGATATTGCTGTTGATTCTAGTCAACTTGGAAACGCAGTTATGGGGTTGCTTGATATTTTTAATAATACAAATACTCAAGATGCAGTTACATTTGGTCATGCAAAGGATGGAAATATTCATTTTGTCGCATCTATTAACTTAGAAGATCAAAAATCTATCGATCAATATGAGCAACTCATTGATGAAATGGCAGAATTAACAATTGGAAAACTCAATGGGTCCCTAAAAGCAGAACATGGCACAGGCCGCAATATGGCTCCCTTTGTAGAAATCGAATGGGGACATGAATTATACGATATTATGAAAGAAGTAAAATCACTTTCGGATCCACATAATATTTTAAATACAGGCGTATTAATTAATTCTGATAAGAAACAACATTTAAGCAATTTAAAGAAACTACCTAAAGTAAACGATGAAATAGATTTATGTGTAGAATGTGGCTTTTGCGAGAAAATATGTCCATCAAATGGTATATCATTAACGCCTAGGCAACGTATCATAATAGCTAGGGAATTAGTTGAATTAAATGAATCAGAAAAAATGAAAATTTCAAAGGAATTACAATATTTTCTAGAAGATACGTGCGCTGTAGATGGTTTATGTGAAACAGCCTGTCCGGTGAATATAAATACGGGTGCTTATATCAAAGAATTACGCCAAATATCTGCAAAGGATTCATCATTGGAGTCTTCCTGGATTGTAGAGCATTTTTCCTTTTTAACTTCATTAATTAAGTTGGGACTTAAAATAGTCCATAATTTTTCAAAAATATCACCAACTTTATTGTCAAAAATTTCAAAAATATTAAATTCAATCTCCAATAGGAGAATTCCAATATGGTCGAAGGAAATTTCTCAAACAATTCAATTTCATCATTCCACTGAAACTAAAAATGCTGATTATATACTATTCTCAAGTTGTGCAAATCGTATCTTATCGCCTGATGGGGGAAAAGCGTCTCTTTCTCAACATATGATAGATATTGGTAAGTATTGCGATTTATCTTTAGCGTTACCTGAAAACATTAAGGATTTATGCTGTGGAATGCTATTTTACTCTCGTGGTCAGATAAATCGAGCGCAATTATCGTTAGAAAAAACAGTAAATGCTCTATATGAATCTTCAAAGAATGGGGAATTGCCTATTATTGTCGATATGTCACCCTGTACTTACCATATAATATCCCAAGAAAATAATCTTTCAGCAAGAGTGAAGGACAAGTGGAATTCATTGAAAATCATTGATTCTGTGTCATTTTTACATGAATTAATTCAATCTAATCCTATTCAAAAACTAGATCAACGAATTGCTATTCATCCAACGTGCTCAAATTCGAAATTGTCTTTAAATGATAAAATGATGAACATAGCTCAATTATGTTCAACTACCGTACTCAAAGCAGATGAAGATCATTGTTGTGGAATGGCTGGCGACAGAGGATTGAGATTTCCAGAATTAACCCATAATGCTACAAAGTATGAAGTATCTGAATTGTGTGACTATGGTGTTTTCGACAAAGGCTATTCATCAGGAAGAACTTGCGAAATCGGTATGGGAAATTCTACAGGGAAGCCGTATTTTCATATTGCTCTCTTAGTAAAGGAAGCTCTTGAGAAGAAAATTTCAACATAGTAATATCAGTAAAACAATAGCATTGGAGGTATTATATGCAAATTTTTAAATATTTATTTATTTCCGTCACGATTATTTCGGGGTTTGTACAAGCTGAAACAGTTGCTCGAGTCATGAAAATGTCGGGTGATGTATTATTCAAACGATTAGGTCAAACATCCTTTAGTGAAAAAGCATCTTTAGGTGCAGAAGTCAATAATGGGGATGCTATTAAAGTTGGTGAGCAGGGGTTTGCGGCGATTATTTATCTCGATAGTAAATCCATTATTAAATTAAAACCAAATACGCAATTTGAAATTATGGATACCCGAAGTACTCGTTCTATAAATATAGAATTTGGAACGATTTTAAATGAAGTTCAAAAATCTGTTTCAGGGAGAACATTTCGTGTGGAAACACCTGTAAGTGTGGCATCCGTAAAAGGAACTGAATTTGCATGTATTGTTGACCCATCTGGTGTGGACCAATTCGTTGGTCGGGAAGGGTTATTTGACGTCATGAATAAAGCTACTGGACAAACAGTAAGTGTAGCAGCAGGGCAAAAGGCAATTTCTGATAATGCAGGAAACGTAATGCAAGCTCCCGCAAGTCCTACTGATTATCCTTCTGATCCCGAAACGGATATTCCAATAGAAGAAGAACCTCCATCAGAAAGAGAAGATGAACCGGAAACTGAATCTCCTGAAGAAACACAAGAACCTATTGAGCAACAAGAAAGTGCTCCAGGTACTGAAGAACCATCTGAACCAGAATCGTCTGATGAGCCTGAAAGTGAAACAACTGAACCTGAACCGGAAGTAGATTCCGGGGCAGAGTCACCTGGCTCAGAATCTGGTACTCCTAATGTCCCAAAACCATCAAAACCATTTGGTATGGGATTAGGAATTGGGTCAGCAACTGTCGACGGCATTTTATATAATCAATTAGCATTACGACCCGAAATCAATATTGGGAAAATTGGCGTTGGGCTTGATCTTGTAGTATATATTGACAATAATGGCAATGTGCGAGAAGATGAATGGGGCAAGTTGGCAGAAGATCCAAGCATGATTTTAGATAAAATAATGTTCATTCGTTATGGAAGTGTGCAAGATCCATTTTGGTTAAAATGGGGGGCATTAGAAAATTTGACTCTTGGATATGGTGGCCTTGTGCAAGGATATTCAAATATGATGGAATATCCATCCATTAAGAAAACAGGTATTCAAACAGGCTTTAATTTTGGTCCTGTTGGGGGTGAATTATTTATGGCAAATATTAAAGAATTTTCTCGTGGTGGAACGCTTATTGGGTTTAGATCAACTTACACAGTATCTGAGAATTTTCCATTAACCTTGGGTGTAAGTTACGTAAGGGATGTGAATCAATTTTCTGGTTTAAAAGATAAAGATGATGATTATATTCCAGATATTTTTGACGATTTCCCTGAAGATAATTTATTTTCTAAAGATACAGACGGGGATGGAATTGCTGATAATGATACGTTAGAATTAGATGTTGATGGAGATGGATTAACCGACTGGATTTATCCAGGAATGGTTGAAGGGATCGATGATACGGTTCAGTTAGATCAAAATATCACTTTAAAAATTGATCCATTTAGTTTAGAAAATAATAAATCAAATGGTAATGGATTTAGTGTAGATATTGGATATCCAGTATTTAATAATAAATTATTTTCTTTTGATATTTATTCAGAATTCAATTCATTATCATTTCCGGAAGTGATTTCTACTGATTTAGATACATTCCGTATTGAAAGAAGTGGAACGGGAATTACGGTACCTGGAATTAAAACACGGTTAGCTTTTATTAATCTATCCTTAGAATATAGAATGATTTCTGGTTCTTACGTGCCACAATTCTTTGACCAAGGCTATGACTTAAATCGTGTATCAACATTCACTATTGGTGATTCAACAGTTGTTAAAACAAAAGATATGCTTGTATTTGAAAATATGGATAATTCCAATACAAGTACGGGATATTTCGGATCAGCTTCATTTAATATTTTCAATGTTGTTGATTTTGTCGCTTCTTATGCAAATATGAAGGCGGATACCGTAGAAATAAAAAGTTTTAGTGCTTATTTAAATTTAAATACGGAGAATATTCCTAAATTGAGTATGGCAACCGCCTACTATCAGCGAAATAATGATGAAAATCCATTCGATTTTGAAAATCCGTCCGTAAATACGGTTATGGGATATAAAGTAGGATATGAATTAAGCAAAGGCGTCAGCTTAATTTGGGACTTTAAGCAATATTATCAAGATATCGGGAACGGTCTTGAGCCTATCCAGCAAACAACCATAGAGACGGCATTTAGCTTTTAAGTTTTTTTGATAAAATACGCTAATATTGCACTTTTTTGGGTTGGACTACTAGCCGCTCAAAATCAAGTAACCATATTGAGCCCGAAGATTGGTTCCGTCATAGATATTGATGAAAATGAATTTTATGGAATTTTTCCAAATACGCGTGGTTTCGAATCTGCTCAAATTTACATGGCTGATGGACATGTTTATGAAGCACGGATTGCCCAAAGTAAACAAGGGAAAATATTTACTACATCAAAATTTATTCCTATGGAAGAGTATGCGAAACTTCAAGTATCTGTAAATAGTCAACCTGAATTAACAGAAGAAAGAAGAAAACTTATTAGGGAAAATTTATTTTATCTACGTGTTCCAGCAATACTGGAAGAAATAGAAAAACCGCAGTATGTAAAACTCAAAGTTGTTGGTGGTAAAAATATTAAAGGAACATTAGTCAAGTTTCAAAATGACACGGTTCATGTCCAAACAGCGATAAAAATGCTAAACTTAGACATTCATGAATTGGAAAGTATTTCATATAGACTTTCAACCGCTGATGTTTTAGTTTTGAAACCTATTATACGATATGTTAGTACTATCATCGGTCTAGGGTTTGGCGAATATTGGAATGAACAACGAAATCCAGAACTTGATCAAAGATGGTATTATAGATTTTTTGGAATAACTGGAGGGCTCATTGTTAGTGGAGAAATATATGATGCAATAGCCACAATGATCAGTCCAACAGAAACATTTGCATTAACAGAATCTGAATTCAATAAGAATTAATAAAAGGAGGCGAAATGCCAGAAAAAAACACTGATCAACCACAAGTTGATCCACAAAAAAAAATGCTAGTGTCTAAATTTGGTGACTTAATGGAAAAAGTTGGGGATGGCTATGGCGGGCCATTGCAAACGGAACTCATTAATCGTCTTGAACAAACAATTGCTGATTTTCATGATGAAGTCACAGAAATGATTGATACGTTAAAAGATAATTCTGAAAGACGTCATGAAAAATTAAAAGAAATATGGAACCAAGATGAATCTGAAATAGCAGATGAACCTGCATCCGTAGAAGAGTCTTCACCCGAAGCCCCTGCTGATGGATCGCCACAAGAAATGAGCGCATGGGAAAAAAGACTAGAAACCTTGGAAGGAGATGGAGATTCTAAAGATGAAAAGTCTGATGCAGCCAAGAAACCGGAGAAAAAGAAGAAAAAGAAAGGTTTATTTGGGCGAAAGAAAAAGTAAACCGAAATTTGGGGGTGAATAAACACCCCCTTTTTTTATTACTTCTTACGATACATTTGATTCTGATCAGTATTTCTGCTCAGAATTATGAATCTATAATAAAAGAGTACACGCACCTCAATAAACGAGTTTTTAATTATACTAAAATTGATTTTATTACATCTGAAGGTGAATTCAATGAAGCAATTTGCACTCTTATCATTCCTGAATTCAAAGAAGATAGTCCCCCATATGTAGCTATTTACTATAAACGTGACCAATCTGAATGGTTTACTGAGTCACTATATAGAAAACGTCTTAGATTTAGCTTTAAGGATGGAGTTATAAAACTTGATCGGTCAAATTTTTGGGATTGGTTTGAATTAGCCGAAATAAAAATAGTTGTCATATATTAAATTCTTGAGAAGAATCCAATAACATTAAACCTAATAAAACCCTAAATTACTCGTCTTATTTGAGTATCTATTTACAACATAAATTAGATAGGTTTGGAGAGAAAATTGAAAATATTGGCCGTGCTAGATGGGGAGTCAGCGGTGCCCTGTAACTTGCAATCCGCTTTAGCAAGATTGATGTTAATGGACGGCTTTTGCTGAATTGATAGGAAAAATCAAGTGGTAATGAAGTTTCAATCTATTGCAATGGTCCGGTTATAAACTCCGTCAGGCCCGGAAGGGAGCAGCGGTAAGTAATTCTAATCATGTGCTGATAGAACCTGAGATGGAGCAAACTAATTTTCACCTTTCTTTGACCAGAGAAGTCAACTATTAATGCGCGGCCAAAAATAAAAAATATATGACATACAAAGTATTATCACTTAAATGGCGACCTCAATCGTTCAAGGATGTTGTTGGGCAAGATCATGTTGTTCGGACACTTGAGAATGCTTTTAAAAAGAATCGTATTGCCCAAGGATATATTTTTACTGGTCCTCGTGGAGTAGGGAAAACGACAACAGCTCGTATTGTAGCTATGGCTTTAAATGCACCAGGTGGAGCAAATGCAGATTTTGACCCCAATTCTTATCAAGCTACAGAAATATCTAATGGTCGAGCATTAGATGTATTAGAAATTGATGGGGCATCTAATCGTGGTATAGAAGAAATTCGCAATCTACGTGAACAAATAAAGTTTGCACCTATGAATAGTAATTATAAAGTTATTATAATAGACGAAGTTCATATGTTAACAACTCCAGCATTTAATGCATTATTACGTACACTGGAGGAACCACCTCCTCATGGGAAATTCATTTTCTGTACAACAGATATTCATAAGGTTCCTGCTACAATTATTTCCAGATGCCAAAGATTCGATTTTAATCGAATATCTCAAAATGTTATATCAGATCGTCTTTCTTACATACTAAAAAAAGAAAATGCGAATTATGATCATGAATCTTTAAGTGCTGTCTCTCGAAAAGCTGATGGAAGTATGAGAGATGCTTTAAGTTTGATGGACCAAGTGATGGCTTTCTGTGGTGATTCTATTGATTATGAACAAGTTGTTAAATCTCTTGGACTCATCTCCCATGATTTATATTTTGAATTCACTGATGCTATTAAGAATAAAAATACTATTTCAGCAATTAATGTTATTAAAAAACTTTCAAGTGTCGGTGTTCCAGCCGTAGAAATTATTATGGGAATAAATGAACATATTCGCTATCTATTATATGCTGGTGTTGAAGGTGGACATTCTTTATTAGATATGAATGATGAATTAGCAGAAAAATATGTAAATGCATCATGTCATTGGGATAGGATGGACCTTTTACAAATTGGGCAAGTCCTAAGTGACTTATCCAGTACTATTCGCCGTTCAGATAATCCATATTTAATATTAGAAATGACTGTTCTTAAACTATTGGAAATGGATGCGTCTGTTCATATTAATGAATTATTGCAACAAATTAAAACTCCTGGAGTTGTTTTCCCTAAACCTGTTTCTTCTGAAAAAATTCCAATACCAAGAATTTCAGAGAAACCAACAGAAAAAGTAAAACCAGAAGAACAAAAGGTGAAAAAAATACAACCTTCGGCAAAAAAGAAGATTATGCATGAAGATTCAGATAGTAGATCTGATAAAATAGATGAAAAAGAAAATTTAGACAGAGAAAATTCCAAAAAAGTTGCTGAAGAACAGGAGAAAGAAAATACATCAATTAACTATTCATTAGATGATATATCAAATAATTGGCCCACCATATTAACTCACATTACTGAGCTAAGGCCTTCTATTGGTACTATATTGGATAACAGCAAACCGGTTCAATTGAATAATGATTTTGTGCAAATTCAACTATCTGGACAATCATCCTTTAGCATTAAAATGCTTGAGAGACATCTTCAGTGGATGGAAAATGAAATAGTTCAAAATACATCACTCTCACTCAAATTAAAATTCTCACAAGAAGAAAATGACACAATAAAAGCAGATACAAATGGGAAAAAGAATGAATCTCATGGAAATCAGGAAGATCATTCTGAAACAGTAAACAAAATTATCGAATTGTTCGATGGTGAAATATTAAGGAATTAAAATATGTTTAAAGGCAATATGGGCAATTTGATGAAACAAGCTCGTGATATGCAAAAAAAAATGGCTACAGTACAAGACGAATTGAAAAATTTAATTGTTGAAGAAAGTGCCGGTAATGGTATGGTTACAATAAAAATATCAGGTGATCAAGAATTAAAGGAATTAATCTTAGATCCTGAGTTGTTAATTGAAGATAAAGATTTAATTGAAGATTTAATTTTAACAGCTCTTAATAAAGGAATCGCAAAATCTAAGGATATTTCTTCTCAAAAGATGAATGCTGTTACAGGTGGCATGATGTCGGGATTAAATCTACCAACATAAATGGGTTTTCTTCCACAATCAGCAATTCGGCTTATTGATGAATTATCACGATTGCCGGGTATAGGCAGAAAAACAGCCCAACGGTTAGCTTTTCATCTTTTAAACACGGATGATGAATCGGTAGCACGTTTAGCGCAGTCCATGTTGAATATGAAATTAAATGTTCATAAATGTTCATTATGCGGTGGAATTACTGAATCTGATCCTTGTTTAATTTGCTTGGATCCAAAAAGAGACAATTCTCTTTTATGTATTGTAGAAGAAGCTCAAGATATTTTTGCCTTTGAGAGAACAAACATTTACCGTGGGAAATACCATGTTTTGGGTGGAGTATTATCTCCTCTAGATGGTATAGGACCTGACGATTTAAACATTGAATCTCTCTTAAGTCGAATTACGCCTGAAATGGAAATTATTCTTGCAATGAATCCCAGTGTAGAAGGTGAAACAACATCCCTTTATCTTGGGAAATTGTTCAATGAATATAATATTCAAGTTACACGATTGGCACGTGGGTTACCTGTGGGCGGTGATTTGGAATATATCGACGAAGCTACACTCATTCGAGCTATGGAAGGAAGAACTGAATTATGACAATTCCTAATATGTTAACCATTTTTAGAATTTTATTAACCCCAGTATTTATACTACTTCTTTTTCATGAAGATCCTACAGCTAAATTCTGGGCGTTAGTTGTATTTATTATTGCATCAATTACAGATGCATATGATGGATATTATGCCCGCAAATACGATCAAGTAACAGAACAAGGAAAATTTCTAGATCCTTTAGCAGATAAAATATTGGTTTCATCAGCATTTATTTCTTTTGCTGTTATTGGCGAGTTGGAGTATTGGATGGTATCACTTATTATTTTCAGAGATTTATTTGTTACTGGACTTCGTATGCTCATGAATCGCCAAGGATTCGAAATGGTAACAAGTAACATTGCAAAAATGAAAACAGGAACACAATTAAGTATTATTATTTTTATCTTAATATATATTGGATTTAAACCTTTGTCATTACAATGGCTTACGCCAGCCATAAAGTTTGTAACTGAATTTCAACTTATATATATCTTATCCTTTTTTGTAACTGCATTTACTGTATTTACAGGATTTGATTATTTATACTCTAACCGTGGCACTATCCAAAGTTTTTTCAAGGATCAGAATGACTAGACAAAATGTTGCATGGTTATTTTCGACTGTATTTAATGTAGGCACTTTACCTAAAGCTCCTGGGACATGGGGAAGTTTAGCTGCATTAATTGGTTGGTTTATATTTATGCAGTGGGGTACACAAGAAGTCTTTTTAATCCTGACAGGGTTTATTTTTTTTGGTGGTGTCATATCATCAGAAATTGTTTCCAAAACGCTAAAAGCAAAAGATCCATCCGTAGTTGTAATTGATGAATGGGTTGGGCAATGGATTGCATTATGGTTTGTGCCTGTAACATTATGCTGGGGATTATTAGCATTTTTTCTTTTTCGGTTATTTGATATTTTTAAACCTGGACCAATAAAATCTATGGAATCATTACCTTCTGGTCTTGGAATTATGATGGATGATGTTGTAGCCGGATTATTTTCTTTATTTATAACGCATTCTCTGATTTATTATATTGGATGAAAGTTTCCCTTCTAACCATTGGGAATGAACTGCTTAAGGGAGCAACAGTTAATACGAATGCTTCTTGGATAGGAAAAATTCTATTTGAAGTGGGTGCAATATTAGATAAACAATTAACTGTACAAGATAATGATAAAGCCATCCAGTCTGCTTTGAATCATCTTTTTCATGATAAACCTAATATAATCATCATTACTGGAGGGTTAGGGCCAACAGCGGATGATATTACTCGCGAAACATTATTTAAGTATTTTGGTGCCAATGCAGTTTTTGATCAAAAATATTGGCATTCATTATCAGACTACTTTCTGAAACGTATTGGGAAACATATTAGTGATAATAATAAATCGCAAGCATTGGTACCTGACAATGGAGATTTAATACCAAACCCTGTTGGAAGTGCTCGTGGATTCATATTTAATAATAATGAGACAAAAATCTTTGCTTTGCCTGGTGTCCCAATGGAAATGAAAAGTATGATGAAAAATACTATTATACCTTGGATTATTAACCAAAGACCTACAAAGCTTAATCAACTGCGTTTCAGAACAACAGGGAAACCAGAATCTTCAATTGCAGAAATTGTCGAACCTATACTTGATCATTATACTTCATGTGATTACGGATTTTTTCCTTCTGCCTATGGTGTTGATATTGTTGTAACTGGAGAAACAAGCCTAGAAGAAATTGATGAGAGAATTTCAAATGTTATTTCAAATATACTCTATACAAAAACAGATAATAATATTGAAGATTTAATCGTCGAAACTCTCACCCAACAACATAAAACATTAGGATTGGCTGAATCTTGTACTGGTGGCTTAATTGGGGATAGGATTACGCGAGTTTCAGGAAGTTCTGAATCTTTTCACGGTGGAATAATATCCTACAGTAATCATGTGAAAGAGAATCAGTTAAACGTAGCCCATGAAACTTTAATAACACATGGGGCCGTTAGTGAAGAAACAGCTAAAGAGATGGCTATAGGAGTTCGTAAAAACCTTGGAACTAGTATCGGGCTATCCAGCACTGGAATCGCAGGCCCATCTGGTGGTACAAAAGAAAAACCTGTAGGATTAGTCTTTATTGGTTATTCTGATAAAAAAATTACTTTTGCGAGAAAATTTCTATTTGGTAAAAATAGAACAATGAATAAGATTCGCTCAAGCCAAGCGGCATTAAATTTAATATACAAAGAATTACTGAAAGAAAATATTACGTGAAAAGAACATTTATTTCCATTCCAATACCAAGTCGTGTATTAGGTATTAAACAAATGTTAGTATCAACTTTTGAAGATCCATCAGAAATTAATTGGGTTAAAAATATCCATTTACATTTAACCTTGAAATTCTTAGGTGACACCAAAGATGAATCTGTTGACAAAATAAATGATATTTTAGCTAAAATCGCAAAAAGTGTCGTACCAGAAAATTTAATGATTGCCAATACAGGTTGTTTTCCCGATTCGGAAAGACCAACCGTTTTATGGATGGGAATTGAAGGAAAAACGGACTATCTAGTGAATCTTGTTAATGCTATTAATTCACAATTGAAATCCATAGGGATTCCATCAGATGAAGATCCCTACACACCACACATAACAATTGCTAGAATTAAATACACGGACAAGAAACCACCCGACGCAAAAATATTTTTACAATCTAAGTATGATGGAATTGCATTGAATATTAATCAGATGCAATTTATTAGTAGTGAATTGTCACAGGATGGACCAATTTATCATATATTGGGCTCTCATTCTTTTGGGGCTTAATCAAAACAGGAGATTTTAAATGGCAGATAAAAGCACGAAAAAAGAAAAAGCTATAGATTTAGCAATAACTCAAATTGATAGACAATTTGGAAAAGGATCATTAATGAAGATGGGGCAGGATAGGCCCATCCTATCTGATAATGTTATTTCAACGGGTTGTTTGTCTCTTGATGTAGCTTTAGGGGTCGGTGGTATTCCAAAAGGACGTATCATTGAAGTGTATGGACCTGAATCTTCAGGGAAAACTACATTAGCCTTACATATTGTCGCAGAAGCACAAAAAGCAGGCGGATATGCTGCATTTATTGACGCAGAACATGCATTAGATCCGGAATATTCTAAAGCTTTAGGCGTTGATGTAGATGAATTATTGATATCACAACCAGATTCAGGAGAAGAGGCACTAGAAATAACAGAAACACTTGTTAGAAGTGGTGCTTTAGATGTAATTGTAGTCGATTCTGTGGCTGCTCTCGTACCACGCGCAGAATTAGAAGGTGATATGGGCGATACTCACGTTGGTCTGCAAGCTCGTCTTATGAGTCAAGCTTTACGAAAATTAACTGGAACGGTCAGTCGATCCAATACAGCTGTTATATTTATTAACCAAATTAGGATGAAAATTGGTGTTATGTTCGGTAATCCAGAAACTACACCTGGTGGTCGTGCTTTAAAATTTTATTCGTCACAGCGTATGGAAATTCGTCGAATAACTACTTTAAAGGATGGTGCAAACCCTGTTGGTAATCGCGTCCGAGTAAAAGTTGTTAAAAATAAGGTAGCTCCACCATTCAAAAATACAGAATTTGATATTATGTTTGGTCAAGGTATTTCAACGGAAGGCGATATTATTGATTTAGCCATTGCAGGAAATATAATTGAAAAAATGGGTGCTTGGTTTAGTTATGGAGATGGTAAAATTGGACAAGGTCGCGAGAATGCAAAAAATTTCTTAAAAGAGAATCCAGACATTATGAATGAAATCATTGAAAAGGTAAAATCATTCATTGGTTTAACAGAAGAATCTGAAAAGTCAAAAGGTGAAAATAAATAATATTCAAAGACAAAACCGCCGAGCGCGATACACAATCACTTTAAATAATGGAAACGTCTTCGGTATATCTGAAGGCGTTTTTATTTCTAGTGGACTAGCAATTGGAGATTCTTTAGAAGATGATATATTGTCTAAACTCCTACAGAGCGAAAATATATCTAAAATTAAAGAATCTGCTTATTCGCTTCTTAGTTATCGGTCAAGAAGTAAACATGAACTAAAAACTCGATTATTAGATAAAGAATATCCCATTAAAGATATTTTACCCGTCTTGAAGGAATTGGAAAATCTGGGCCTAATTAATGACCAATCATTCATAGAGTCCTATGTTAGGGATCAAGTATTTCTGAAAAATGTTGGTCCATATGCAGTAAAATCATCATTAAATAAATTTCGAGTTGATAAAAAACTCGTTGAGACTGCTATTAATAATATATATCAACAATACCCAATTCCTGAATTAATACAATCTTGGTTAGATAAGAAAAAAATAATACCAGACCAAACCCTTGATATAAAAACAAAAACTAAATTGATTAATTTTCTTAAAAGAAAGGGATTTAGTTGGGGTGAAATTGAATCAAAATTATTAGAGAATAACCTTATATGATAATCCCATTCACAAAAGAAGATTTAGAATATTTCGATTATTGCTTAGGCAAAAAAGCAACTCCAAAAGAATTGAATATATTGGAAGAAATTTTGTTTACTGAAAAGCTTAAAAGATATTTTTGTATAAATCGAAATAAATCACAGGAAGGTTTAATTATAAAAAAGAAAGGAATCATTTCTTATACTACAGATGGAAAATTAAATTATAAAAATGATTCATCAATCTTACAATTTTCATGCAATGGACAACAACCATATTGGATCGTTTATTCATTTTTGTTTAAACCTTCTGCTAAGATATTCAAGGATATTCAAGAAACATTAATACATAGACTCAAACCATTTAATATTCAAAAAATAATTTTTGAAATACCTCATAACGCCAAAAGAAGGATGAATGGAGAAATTGAAGTAGAAGCCTTTATAAAAGATGATAATAAAAAATTTGTTTTCAACCCTAATGATCAAATTCTTTCCATTCAGTTACCGAACTCTAAAAAGTCTATATCTAATGAAAAACAATTGGGGCAATTAATTAATATTCTTAAAAGTGACGGGTTACTAACACAGTGTTATTACTCTGATAATAATATCGGTCAATTGGTTTTCAAATTCATACAAAATAAAAATACAGGTCTAACAGTCCATGAGGGTATAATTAAGGTGAGTAAGAAGTATGCTTTTTTAGTCGTTCCCAAGAAATATATAAAAAAGGTCACTGATCATTTTACTGAAAGTAAATACAAAGTAGAATTGTTTGGCCATTTTAATGATGATCCTTACTTACACTATTTTAGGGGAAAATCCACTTTAATTAAACTTCCAAAATCTATGTTTTCCTTACAATCATCATCTACATCTAGGGACATGGCAAAGGAAAATTATAATCTTAAAACCCAGAAAATCCCTACTATCGGTAAAAAAAGATTAAAACAAATATATTCAAAATTTTCTAATCATATAAAGAAGGAAAGAAATAAAACAATAGATTATACATTAAAAAATGAAACTGAAACTATACTAGCAACAACGCATATTTTAAAGCCTTTTACAAACGACTTATACTTAAAATATATTTATACTTTTTTGGGAATACAGGTGTCTAATGCTATTACGCTAAAACATATGTGCATTGATATACTTTTTACTCCAGATTGTAATATAGGTGAATTTCAAAAATTTTTTAAAATAGTTTCTGAAATACTTTTATCATTAAATATAAAATATACTTTTAATATTAAGTTTACAGAATCTATATCAGAAATGCTTATATCTTGTCTAGCAAAGCCAAATACCAACCTTCATAAAAATAATTCACTTTCCAATACAACAAATTATTTCATATCAGTTGTTGGAGTTCTTAAAGGGCAATTAATAAACTCTAAAATAACAGAGTGGTTAGAATTAAATCAATTCAAAAATTCAAAAGCACCGTTACCGCTTATTGAAATAAATTCATACAATGCTATTAAGTATTGCTTGCAAGAAAATATTATTGAAAAGAGTGCACCAATGATAAATGGTGGTTTAGCTATCGCACTAGAAAACTTAATTAAACCAACCAATCATGCATTTGGTGCGAAAGTATTTATCTCTCGTAAAATGAAGCCAATTGAGCTTATTTATGGGGAGCAGTATGGGACATTTTTAGTTATTCTAAATGAGAAGAATTTGATGGAATTTCAACGAATATGTATGAAACATAATGCCCCATGTTCTACGATAGGAAGAGTTATTAATACATCTCAAATCATAATTAACGAGTATATAAATGTCACCCTATAAAGGTATGATCTTTCTTAGGAATTTTCACTGAAACGATATAGTTAATGTACACAATAACTTAAATGCTGGAAGTATAATTATTCTATTGTTAAAGTTGTTTATTAAGTTTTATAATAAATAGTATATTCAACAATAACAGCGGATGGCATCTATAGTTAATTATGTAGATTAGGTTGCAATATATAAATTTTGGGGCAGATTTCACATTGACCTCGGGACAAAGTGAATATCTACCCCTTCCACATACCAAAGGTACCAAACCAGCACCTTCAGCGATAAAATATTTGTTTATTTGATAATATGCAAGAAAATAATAAATATTAAATAATAGCATAAAAATGGAGTACCGAGGGTCGGACTCGAACCGACACGGGATTGCTCCCACTGGTGTTTGAGACCAGCGTGTCTACCAATTCCACCACCCCGGCATATATTATCATTGATGGGGTACCGAAATTACTTGTGTGTTTACGTCGAGTCAATACGAATTCAACCTCATTCTGTGTACTTGAGAAACAAATATGAATAGCCTAAATTATCAATCAATATTAACTCATTAGCTAAAGGGATTATTATGATTGACCATCCAATTTCATCAGTACATTTTCTATTTAACCAAGCAGAAATAAATGGAGATAAGTCTGCGTTCTCATATAAGGACAATCAAATATGGAATGATATATCGTGGAATACTTATAGAGGAGACGTTCATAAAGCTGCAGGATCATTGATATCAATTGGATGCAATTCTGGCGATAAAGTATGTATACTTGGGTTTAATAATTATAATTGGGTGACAATGGATATGGCTGCTATGATGACTGGAGCAATTCCTGCTGGAATTTATGAAACATGTTCAGCTGAAGAAATTTCTTATATCCTAAACCACTCTGAGGCAAAAGTACTTCTTATTGAAGATACTGAGCAATGGCAAAAGATTAATGAAATACGGAATGACCTGAAATTTTTAGAAAAAGTGATACTTATGGAAGGATGTGATGAAATAACTGACGATTTAGTTATTGATTGGAAATCTTTTATGAATTTATCTAACGAGGATAATAGGAAGGCCGCCTTCGTATCTATGGGAAAATTACAAAAAGATGATGTTGCCACATTTATTTATACTTCTGGCACAACAGGCCCACCAAAAGCTGTTATGTTATCAAATGAAAATATGACCTGGACTGCAAAACAGGCAATAGATCTCATCAGTCTATCTCCAGATGACACGAGTTTATCTTATTTACCATTATCTCATATTGCAGAACAAATGTTTACCCTTCATGCGCCAGCAATTTCAGGGTGGAAAGTATATTTTGCTACAGGGCGTTTAGATGTGTTAACCAATTTAAAAGAAGTAAATCCGAGTATATTATTTGGCGTTCCAAGAGTTTGGGAAAAATTCTATTCTGGCATTAAAGAAAAAGTAGATTCAGCTACTGGTCTTAAAGCTAAGATTATGTCATTTGCAATGAAAAAAGGTTTAGCAGCTAACCTCGCTAAATTCAAAGGTGAAACAAATGAAGGTTTTGGTTATAGATTAGCAAACAAATTAGTCTATTCAAAAGTAAAGGATGCTGTTGGATTATCAAATTTGCGTTTTGCTTTCTCAGGCGCTGCACCTATCAATGCCAATATTCTAACATTTTTTGCGAGTTTAGATATACCAATTTTAGAAATATACGGACAATCAGAAGGAAGTGGCCCTACAACTTTTAATTGCCCAGACTCGACTAAGTTGGGTTCTACTGGTCCTGCATATCCAGATACTGAAGTAAAACTCGCCAAGGATGGTGAAATATTACTTAAAGGTAGGAATGTATTTAAAGGATATTACAAAGATAAAGATGCGACTGATGAATGTTTAATAGATGGTTGGCTCTATTCTGGTGATCTCGGAAAATTTGATGAAGATGGCTACCTATACATTACTGGTCGAAAGAAAGAAATTATTGTCACATCTGGTGGAAAGAATATTGCCCCTGCTGGAATTGAAGAGCAATTAAAAAGTATTCCAATTGTGTCGCAAGCTGTTATTATTGGAGATCAAAGAAACTATGTAACAGCCTTAATTACGTTAGATGCTGGATACTTACTTAGAGAGAAATTAGGTGTTGATATTACTGGAATTCCGCCAACTGAATTAATTGCCGAATTTGAAAATCATAATCGTTCTTATTCAGAATTTTGCTCTGACGCAGAAGTAATTCAAGAAGTTCAAAATGGTGTAGACGATGTAAATAAACTTTTTGCGCGTGTAGAGAATGTTAGAAAATTCACTGTTTTGCCTCGTGATTTCACTATAGCGGATAATGAACTAACGCCAACCTTTAAAATAAAAAGAAAAAAAGTTTACGGAAATTGGGAAGACAGTATTAATAAATTATACGCAGAAAATTAAACTTTATCCAAACATACCTAAAACTTTAAGAAATTATCATTAACAAGAAACAAATAGCAGTTCTTGGAGCTGGATCATGGGGAGCAACTATGGCTCATCATTTAGCTGAGATAGGTCACAATGTGTCGTTGTGGAGCAAATTTGAATCAGAAGTTGCCCGAATTCAAAAAAACTACACACATCCATTTATTGATGAATTATCTCTAAATCCATCTATCAGATTAACATCTGAATTAAATGGAAAAATTCTAGAATCAGAATATATAGTTATAGCAATTCCATCTCATTTTGTACGTGATTTAATGAAAGAATTATCTGAAATGGGACTAATGAATCAAACTTTTGTAATCCTTTCCAAAGGAATTGAGAATAATTCATTATTGACTATGAGTGAAGTTGTTAAGGATACTGGCAAGGTTGAAGACAATAAAATTGTTACATTATATGGTCCTAGTCATGCGGAAGAAGTTGCGTTAGGAATGCCAACAACTTTAGTATCCGCTTGCATTGATGAGTTAGTAGCTAAAAACGTTCAACAGCTTTTTTCTTCTCCTACTCTAAGAATTTATTCGAACACTGATATACGTGGTGTCGAATTGGGCGGATCATTAAAAAATGTTTTTGCAATTGCAGCAGGAATATGTGATGGTATTGGTTTTGGTGATAATACAAAGGCTGCGCTCATGACTCGTGGTATGTTTGAAATGACACGACTTGGTGTCGCCATGGGGGCAAAACGAGAAACATTCCAAGGGTTGAGCGGTATCGGTGATGTTATTGTTACTTGCTTAAGTAAACATTCTAGGAATCGATTTGTAGGTGAAAAAATTGGGCAGGGCCAGAAACTTAGCCAAATTCTTGATAGTATGAATATGGTTGCCGAGGGAGTAAAAATGGCTAAATCAGTTCATCAACTCAAAATGAAGTACAATATTGAAATGCCTATTTCTGATGCAGTCTATAATATTTTATTTGAAGATGAAGATCCCAAACAAGCTGTATCAAATTTGATGACGCGTGGATTAATTTCAGAAAACTAAAAATATGAAAGTATTTTTACCAACCTTCTTTTTTAGAGGATTATTTATTGGTAATTTCTGTTATTGCCTTCGTAGTTCAACGGATAGAACAAATCCCTCCTAAGGATTAGATGTAGGTTCGACTCCTACCGAGGGTACAAAACCAATTTATATAAATTTGAGGACATAATGTTAAAACCAAAGAAAAAATTTAGCAAAAAAGATATTAAACAAGATCCATTCTTAGAGAAAGTAGATAAAGCAGAAGCCTATTTTGAAACTAATCGTCAACAAATATTCCAAGTTATTGCTGCATTATTAGTGATCTTTTTCGGCTATCAATTCATTTCAAACAGTAATGAAACAAAAAATATTGAAGCTAATTCACTATTAAGCCAAGCATTAGTTGCAATTGAAAAAGGAGATAATGATAATGCAATTGTTCAGTTTGAATCATTAATCCAAAAATATCCTAATACAGATTCAGAAGAAATTGCTTATTATTACCTCGGAAAAACATATTTTGATCAAAAGATTTACTCTGACGCAAAGACCCAATTAAGTCTATTTGCTGAATCGTCTTCTGTACCAGCACTTATACCGCCCACTTATATTATGTTAGCAGAAATAGCACTTGGCGAAAATTTAATTGAAGAAGCTATTTCACTTTATACCAAAGGAAAATCTAAATCAACCTTGTCGCATCAAAAAAATGAATTAGCTCTATATATTGCACATTTAGAATTATTTCAAGGAAACTCAGAAAAAGCACAATCAATAGCACAAGAAATTGTAAATCAAGAATTTGCTAGTGATAAGTTGAAAGATTCAGCTAAAGAAATCCTTGGAAAAACAAACAGTTAGTAAATTATCAGGAATCAATTAGATGCCATCTAAAACTAAACTCCCTAATATTTTCAATTGGAACTATGGAGATATAGCCATTGATTTAGGTACTGCCAACACATTGATTTGGCTGAGAGGTAAAGGGGTTGTCATTAATGAACCATCTGTCGTGGCTCGATCAGTGCATAATGATAAAATTGTAGCTGTTGGAAAAGAAGCAAAGCAAATGGTTGGTAGAACACATAGGGAAATTGAAACGGTTAGACCTTTGCAAGATGGTGTTATCGCAGATTTCAAAATGACTGACGGAATGCTACAAGGCTTTATAAGAAAAATTAATCTAAACCGTTTGGCGCGTCCAAGGATGGTAATTTGCGTTCCTTCTGGAGTAACGGAAGTTGAACGAAGAGCTGTGAAAGATTCAGGGGAAAGGGCTAACGCCAAAGAAGTATATTTAATAGAAGAACCTGTTGCTGCAGCCATTGGTATTGGTTTAGATATTAGTAGACCAATTGGAAACATTATTGTTGATATAGGCGGAGGAACGACTGAAATAGCTGTAATATCTTTGAATGGTGTTGTTACTAAAGAAACTATTCGTATTGCTGGTGATGAAATGGATGAAGCCGTATTACAATGGTTTCGAAACGAACATAAATTAGAAATTGGTATTGCAATGAGTGAACATATAAAAAAATCGGTTGGGTCCGCGATGCGCAACAACCAAGCTGATACAATTGCAGTAAAGGGAAGAGACCTTGTTTCTGGAATTCCAAAAACCATTGAAGTATCTGCAGATGAAATTCGCCAAGCACTTAAAGATCCGGTTAACAATATAGTAGAAGCTGTCAAGCGTGCCTTAGAGCACACTCCGCCCGAACTTGCAGCTGATATCCTAGAAAGAGGTATTATATTAGCAGGTGGGGGAAGTCTCTTACGCGGTATCGACCAAATTATTAGAGAAAGAACTAATATCCCTGTAAATGTTGCAGAAGAACCTCTATTATCTGTCGTGCGTGGTACAGGTATGGTTCTTGAGAATTTGAAGAAATACGAAGAAGTTTTATTATAACGGTGATTGATGCGCAACTTTTTTATTGCACTTGTTCGTCATAAAGACCACGTCGCTTTTCTCTTCTCATTTATAATATCAATATCTTTATTACTCTCTAATAATTCTCCAAGAATGTTAGTTGTTAGAGGCGCTGCATTACAGGTATTTAATATAATTTATTCTCCTGTTTCTTGGACTAAATCTATGTTTATTGTTGAAGAAGAAAATAAACTTCTGAAGGAAAGGATATTTTTACTCACACTTCAAAATGAAAAAATGTCCGCTATGGCTAATGAAAATTCTAATTTAAAAACGATGTTGAATTTTAAAGATGATACAGATTTAGATATTTTACCAGCAAAAGTTATTAACAAAGGAATGCATCCAAATCTATTATCTGTATCATTAAATGTGGGAGCAAATGATGGCGTGAAAATTAATCAACCTGCATTAACAGCTAATGGTGTTATAGGAAAAGTCATTGAAGTTGGTAAAAATTCCTGCATAGTTCAATTAATGTCAGATTTAAATTATAGGTTAAGTGTAAAAATGCTTCCAAGCGGAGCAACGGGTATTTTGCAATGGTTACATACGGATTACTGTATTGTAAATGAAGTCCCTAAAAATGTGAAAATTGAAATTGATGATACTGTTGTAACATCTGGCTTTAGTAATATTTATCCTGGTGGGCTCCCTGTTGGTAAAGTTGTAGCTGTATTTGATGAAAGATGGAGTTCTCAAAAGTCAGTTCATGTTCAAATTCATAGTGATTTAGGCGGGCTTCAATATTTATTTGTTATCATAAAAGCAGAACCATATGATTTTAATTAAATTTATATTACCATCCCTTGCAATTTTCTTCTTTCAATTCCTATTCAGCGAAATACTATCGATAAGTACGATTCGCCCTGATTTTCCAATCATATATGTTATGTACATTGCTTTACGCCAAGGAAGATTTCAAGGTGTAATTATTGGTTTCATTTTGGGGATATTCATAGATCTTGCGGGTGTATCGTCTTACTTTGGACTTACACCATTGACGTATTCTATAACTGCCTATATTACAGGAATTTTGCATATAAAAAGCGATAACCTAAATCACTATTATTATACAGCTTCATGGATAGCAATTCTTTTCTTTCATTTTCTTATTTTTTCATTGGTTAGATATCAAACTATTCTAATGAGTGATATATTACTATTCTCTATAAAATGGTTTTCTACAACAGCTTACACTTTAGGGTTTATGTTGATTTTACAACTTATCTATAATGTAAACCCCAATAAAGTTTAACTATGCTTAGAGCAGAGAATACCGTAACAATTCGCCAATTATGGGTGGCAATTGGAGTTACGCTTACGTTGTTATTCATTTTAGTTGGACGTTACTTTTTTTTACAAATTGTCAATAACCATAAATATAAAACAAAAGCAGATAATAATCGCATACGGACTGTTACAATACCAGCACCTCGCGGTCTAATTCTTGACCGTAATGGGCAAATAATTGTTGATAATTACCCTACATATATTTTAACAGCTGTTCCTGGTGAAATGGAAGATAGACCTAGACAAATGGGGATATTAGCCAACCTTGTGAATATTGATTCCAGTATTTTAACTAAAAATTATCTAAAATATCGTAGAGGGCAATTTCTTTCTGCAAGGTTAGCCAAAGATTTGTCATTTGATCAAATTAGTAAGCTCGAAGAAAATAAACGAATTTTACCAGGTATTTCATATTCTCAATATCCTGAAAGATTTTATCCAAGTCATTCAAAAATGTCACATATTTTAGGATATGTAAAAGTGGTCGATCAAAATACTCGAAGTAAACTCCAAAATGTAAATGATTATGATATTGGCGATTTATTGGGTTGGGCAGGAATGGAAAAGCAGTATGAGAATAATCTAAAAGGCAAAAGTGGAGTTAAATACCTTGAAGTAGATGCACACGGTCGGGAAGTTGGTCATGTTGAAAATCTAGAAAAAATAAATCCTGAACCAGGCCGTGACATTATCACATCAGTGGATTTAGGACTTCAAAAACATATTGAGGATATTTTTATTGGCAAAAAGGGAGCTGCAGTAGTATCAAACTCAAATACTGGGGAAATCATTGCTGCTGTGAGTGCACCGATTTATGAGCCAGACTTATTTTCAGGCGTTATTTCTCCAAGTGAATGGAATGAAGTTATTAATAATAATAATAATCCTTTATTGAACAGATTAGTCCAGGGTTTATACCAACCTGGCTCTATTGTAAAAATGATATCTGCATTTGCCTTAATGGAAAACCAAGGTTTTGACCCAAGAGCAAAACTAGGCTGTACTGGTTTTTATCAATTTGGAGATAGATTATTTGGATGCTGGCTTGAGACAGGACATGGCGATGTAGATCTAAAAGAAGCTCTAATACAATCCTGTGATGTATATTTTTATAAAACAATTCAACATATTGAAGTAGATCATCTTGCAAAATGGTTTTCAGCTTTTGGGTTTGGTAGTAAAACTAATCTGGATTTACCTATAGAATTAAGTGGGATCGTACCTACAAAAGATTATTATATAAAAAGATATGGGAAATATGGTTGGAGTAAAGGAGTTTTACTTAACTTAGGTATTGGGCAAGGGGAATTATTGGTTACACCAATTCAAGTGGCAAAATATATAAACTTATTAGCAACTCAAGGTAATACACCCTTATTACACTTCAATATTTCCACTGAAAAAGAACTTGAAACTTATTCTGTAAATATTGATGAAAATAATTGGGAATATATTATTTCCAGCATGTTTGAAGTAGTTAATGGTGAAAATGGAACAGGGGGAAAAGCTCAGATAAATAATACGAATGTCCAAATATACGGTAAAACAGGATCTGCAGAAAATCCACATGGAAAAACGCATGCTTGGTTCGTTGGTTTTGCAACTCGTGATAATGAGACTTTTAGTGTTTCAATTTTATTAGAAAACTCAGGTTCCGGAGGAGTTGTTGCAGCACCAATTGCATCCAAAATATTTAAATATATATTCAACGATTCAGACACACTTTTAGCAAATCATGATAATTAGTTTTAAAAATAAATTAAATGAATTACCTTGGGGATATTTTTCTATTTCAATTCTATTGTTACTCATTGGCATGGTTACACTATTTAGCATATCCTACCAACAAGAACCTGGGATGAGTAACACTTTCTACAAACAAGGATTATTTATTATTCCCGCTTTATTGCTATTCTTTATCGTTATTAATACACCAAGAACTATTATCCATAAATATGCTTATGGCGCTTATTTAATAGGGATAATTGCTGTTTTACTTCCATACGCACTTCCTATAAGAGCCGGTACGCATCGATGGATTTCATTTGGGTTTCCATTTGCAATTCAGCCGTCTGAATTTGTCAAAATTATAACCATTATTGCGGTAGCAAGATTTCTTTCAGATCAGTCTAATAAGTCAATGAAATATTTTGCATCCCTAATTATACCATTTTTAATCGTATTAATTCCAACAGCAATTGTTTTAAAACAGCCAGACTTAGGCACTGCAGTTGTAATGATTACACCGATTTTCCCAATTCTATATTGGTCGGGTGCTAGGCTTTACCATCTATTTTTACTTATTGCTCCGTTATTAAGTGTTTTAACAGGGTTTAATTCTTTTTCCTTTACCGTATGGGGAATTTCTTTAGGCATTATACTTTATATGTCAAAACCAAAAATGATAATAGGGATTGTACTATATTTTTCTAATATATTTTTAGGATTATTATCCCCCATCTTCTGGAATTTATTAAATCCATATCAACAAAAACGAGTATTAACACTTTTTGAACCAAATAAAGATCCATATGGTGCAGCCTATCAAATAATTCAAAGTATTACTGCAATTGGTTCAGGTGGTTTTTTAGGTAAAGGTTGGAGGGCGGGAACTCAAACCCATCTAAAATTTCTTCCCGTTCAGGAGTCTGATTTTATCTTGTCTGTTATTGGAGAAGAGTTAGGATTTATTGTAATTGCAATTATTTTAAGCCTATTTGGTATATTAATTATAAAAACTATAAAATTTTCAGCTTTTTCTAATGATAGATTCTCTGGACTAGTTCTAATAGGAATAGCGACCATTCTATTATCTCATGTATTCGTCAATACAGCGATGACAGTAGGGCTTATTCCAGTAAAAGGGTTACCTCTCCCATTTATATCTGCGGGTGGGAGTTTCTTACTTTCTTCATTCTTAATGATTGGTCTAGTAATGAATCTCAGTAAAAATCATTCTACTTGAATTGATTTATTGTTGTTTTTTAGAGAAAGGGTTAATTTCTCTAACGATTTTTTTAATCACAATCGGACCCTATTTATGAAAAAACCCATAATGTTATTTAAAATAATCCGAAGCATTACATTTATTTTGCTCATTAGCACCTCATTTGGTCAAAAATCTAATGATCGAGAAATGCGCCGGCTAAATGCAAAAATTGATCGTGTACGTGTTCAGGTCGATTCTCTTGAAACAAACAATCAAATCCTTCTTCCTGAATTAATGTCTGCTTTTAAACAGGCTGTAAAAGGGAAAGCGCAGCAAGATTCAATTACACTTGTTTTAATGAAACGCATCAACACACTAAATAATAAAATAATGATGCTAGAGAGCCAAGCTCAATTTCGAGATAGTACATCTTTAGAAATATTCAATAAGCTTGTAATGGTTGAAAATAAAATAGTTACCTTAACGAACAGTTATAGTGAAATGGCTAATCTTAAATCTGGAAGGCCATTAGTGAATGAGCCTAAGTATAATGCTGCAGAATACAAAAAGAAATATATGGAAAGTTTGGGGCATTTTCAAAATTTAGATTTTGATGATGCAATCGCAGGATTTAGAGAATTAGTTGCTGCCGACCAAACAAATGATTTAGCTGACAATAGCCAATATTGGCTTGGCGAGTGCTTATATGCTAAGAAAAATTACAAACAAGCTGTTATTGAGTTTGAAAAGGTTTTTTCATTCCCAGGTACAGACAAAGATGATGATTCTCAACTAAAACTAGGTTTATGTCATCAAAGTATGGGCAATATAGATAAAGCTCGAAATGAGTTTCAAAAATTAATCGATTATTTCCCTGGAAGTGAATATTACCCCAAAGCAAAAGATGCTTTAAAACAACTCTCAATTAATTAAGAAATTATGGCAAAAAAAATATTTTATGTGACGACAGAAATAATTCCGTTCGCAGATGTGACATCCATCGCAGAATTTTCAACCAATGTTCCTTTTCTCTTACAGGAAAAGGGCCATGATATTCGTACTATTATACCGAAATATGGTTTTGTAAGTGAAAGAAAGTACATACTTCGTGAAGTTATTAGGCTTCGAGAAATACCATTTGATTTTGGTGGAGAAGCGCAGGTTGTATCTGCAAAAAGTGCATTTATTCCTAAAACAAGAGTCCAAATTTATTTTCTAGAGGATGACCAATGGTTTAAACCATTAACAAACTTATTATATAAATCAAAAAATGGACGCACATTATCCGACAATGGAGAGCGATATGGTTTCTTCGGTAAAGCTGTCTTAGCTACTTTACCTCATTTATTTTGGACTCCTGATATTTTTGTTTGTAATGGGTGGCAGGCTGCGTTTATTCCCGGTTTATATAAAGAATTTTATGAAGGAAAAGAATTCTATAAAAAAATTAAAACTGTTATGGCTATTCACGATTTTAATGAATATGCTATTATGAATAAATCAGATATAGAACTTGCTGAAATAGACATTCCAAAATCATCAAAAGGTGATACGGTTAATCTGTACGAGTTGGGTGCTCAATATGCAGATAAAATAGTAGTATTCGATAGACCATCAGATAAAATATCTGAAAAATTATTAAAATTACCTGGCATCAAAGCTCATAAGAAAAAAATCAAAATAATCAATCTTAAAAGTGATGAATCCCCTGATTATTATGCAGTTTCTGATAAGTTTGAACAGGCTTTATTGAAACTTTAACTCCTTTTACTTGTACAGTTCTATTATGAGAAAATTTAAAGGTATAATTTACCTTCCTATGAGTGTGATTGTTTTGAGTCTTTCTTGGCAATGCGCAGAAAATACAATTGATAATGATTTAAATCATGTTGGCTTGAACTTAGATACATTAACAGTTTATACTGTTAATGGAAGTTCTTATCAGACACCCCCTGAAATTGGAACATTAAAATATCTATATTATGGTTCAGATTCTACATACAATATTGATTATAATCTGTTTACAATAAAAGACAGAGCTACTAATGGTCAATATTGGTCCACATTTCTAGATACCAATATACAAGTGGATAGTATGGCTTTATTGTTAACATCTAATGATAGTTCCCAATTAATAAATTATATATCTAACATTGGATTTTCATTTGAATTTTCTTTCGATGAGTACGCAGACAATTATACTACTTTAGATACATCCTTATCTGAATGGACTCAATTGGGTTCTCCAACAATTGAAGTTGTAAATGATACATCTAATTTTTATGAGCAAACTAATTATAAACTAGATATTTCCCAATTAACTACAACTCTTACTGATACAACAGATTCCAATTTAGTCCGATCATTTAAAATGATTACATCATCTAGCGTTGATTCTATATATAGAACTTATAGTAGAAACTATTCAAATGGAATTTTAGGTCCACGAATTGTCGTTCATTATACATTAACCACAACTACGGATGATACAACAACCATCGATACACTTGAATCTACATTTATTTCAGACAGTGATTTATCTGTCCTAGCAGGTAATCAGGATGATGAATCGGTATCCTATTCTGAATGGTTGGTTGGTTCTGGTTCTGGTTATAAATCTGTAATGGTATTTGATTATGATTCTTTAGATTTACCTCAAAATTCATTAATTCGTTCTGCAAATTTATATTTTTATGCATCAAACTCTGTCACAGGGGGATATAATATTAATGCGTACGCCATAAACATTGATACAACAATTGTAGGACAGTGGTTTCCTGAAGACCCTTTCACCGGTAATGCATCTTTTATTTCTTCTGCATCCTATGTGAATGATATGTTTAAATTTTCAATGAAAAACTTTCTACAAAATATCACATTGGGTAATGTATCAAATTATGGAATCATTTTAAAATCAAATGATAGCAATGACCCATTTATAACCGTCGAAATTGATTCTGATAATCATGTTAATGACACAAGACTGGAAATATTATATGAAACACCATAATTTCATTTTTGTCTTTATTGCCTTTCAAATTCATTCTTTACCGTTTTCGCAGAGTTTGTTAAATGGGTATGGTTTTGGAAGTAGTCCATCTCATTCTGCTAGTATTGTCGGAACAGGTGGCGTTTCTATTTCTCCAACCTTTCAGTTAAATGCATCTACCAATAATCCAGGAACTTGGATGAATCTAAAGTATACACGATTAAATATTTCTTATTTAAATGATCAATCGATGTATGATTCTTTTAATGGCATGAACGGGCAAACCATGGTTGGTGTAGGACAAATGATTGTCCCCATTAAAGAAAAATATAGTCTTGGGCTAGGGCTAATGCCTTATAGAAATCAATCAATAAGTATTATGGGTCAAGACTCGTCTTTTGTTGCATTCGGGGATACAATATCGACTCAAAAATCATTAGATAGCTATGGCGGAATTAACTCCATATTTGTAGGGCTTGGAGCCTTACTCCATTCATCCCACAGTATTGGTGCTAAATTGCATTTTTTATTTGGGTCTGCACGTCAATCTTTAAAGCATAATGTAGAAGGTGTCATATCCATTGCGAATGGAAGATATAACTATTCTGGCGTACTTATGGATATTTATTATTCATCTAATTTTGAATCACCAATAAATTTTTCAAGTATGGTGCAATTCGCATACAAACCACTGAGTTATACATCAAAACTATATCATCCTTTTGATGATACAAATCAATCAGGATATCATGATAGTGAAATGTATAGCATGGATTTTCCCAATCAATCAGATATTCCTGCTGCCTCAGAAGGAAGAACCGAGAATGTTCATGCACCAATTAAATATCAATTCGGCCTAAACTGGGAAATCAAAGATAATATTTCCTTATCTGGTGAATTCTCAAGTTGGGAAGAAAAGGGTGACTTATCGAATCTTTCCTATATATTGCCACTCAATGACTATATAGCCAAGAGAGAAGAAGTGAATATTGGTATTGTTAGATTTGCACCCAATTTACTTGCACCAAAATTTCTTGATAAGTTTGTAATAAGAAGTGGAATACATTTAATTAACTATACGCTAGAAAATGATGGTAGTCCCATTTCTGATACTGGTATTTCTTTTGGATTAGGGTTTAAATTCAAGGCTACACAGAACCAGATTGACATTGCCTATCGTACTGGTAATAGAAAATACAATGATCCGCTTGGGAACGAAAGCTATCAACAACTTATGGCGGAATTTACATTGGGTGATATATGGTTCGTTAAAAGGAGATCAAGATAACACGATGAAAATAACAAAAAAAATTATCCTAATAGGTATAACTGGGCTAATGGTCAATATGTGCGTTCCGCCTGAACAATCCGCTCAAGAAGATTATGCAAAAGAAAAAGCTAAATTAGACAGTTTGCGAGAATTAAGATGTCCACGATTAATGAGCAGTGCAGCTGAATATTATAGAAATGAAGATTGGCCGAAAACAGCGCGAATTTATGGAGAAATTGCAGACTTAGGTTGTGATGAATGGAATTCTGCTTATGCACCACCAGAAGAAATATATCAATACTATTCTATAGCATTTGAACAAATGGGGAAATTCGATAGCGCAGAAGCAGTTCTATTAAAAGGATTGCGAAAATTGCCTGAGAATATCCAATTAAGAACACGCCTTGCTTATACATATAAGAAACAAGGCAAATACGAAAAACAAATCATTGAATATGAACGACTTGCAGATTTGGATCCTATTAACATTACTTTTTTAGATGATTTATCAAAGTTATATAAAGATGAAGAAAGATATGATGATCAAATTTCTATTTTAACAAAAATTATGGAAATTGATCCAAACAACGAAAAATCACAAAGTGAATTAGCACTAGCTTATGAAAGTAGCGGAAAAGACCCTTTAGATATTTACCAAAAACGATATGAAGAAAATATGGATAATATTTCATATGGTCTTGATTTTGCAGACAGATTAATAGAAGCAGATAGAGCAGATGAAGCGACAACTATACTTAAACGCGCTATTAGAATAGATCCTAGCAGTAAACTTGGATATCGAAAACTTGCGGATGCAACTCAAAAAATAGATGATTTAGATGGTGCAACGTCAGCTCTTGAAACTTTATTTAATATTGACCCTAGAGACCAGAATGTTGCTATAAAACTTTCAGATTTATACATTGATTTAGCTAATTATGGGAAAGCTTTAAAATGGGCTGAAAAGGCTATCGATTTAAATACTACATCAGGGTCTGGTTATGGGCAAAAAGGAAAAGTCTATTATTTAGCCTGGGATGATTTACGTCAAAATCCATTTTCTAATGACGATAGAATTGTTGCTAAACTTGCGTTTGATGCATTTTCTAAAGCAGAAGAATTAGGATATCGCGGATTTAACAAAAAACCATGGCTCTCTAAAAATGCAAAAGAAGTATTATATGGAAAGGCACAATGGTTTATGGCTGATTCAAAAGTCAAAAATAGACGTAAAATAAGTGCCCAATCAAAAGAATACGAATGGGTCATAGAGTCGGTTATTCCTCCTGCTTCTTGGAAATAAGCGCTTGTCCTATATCGAAACAACTGATCCTGAATTATTTTCGATTTTAAATAGGGAAATAAATAGAGAAGAGTCCACACTTGAATTAATTGCTTCTGAAAATTTCACAAGTCCAGCTATATTGGAAATGGCAGGTGGTGTGATGACAAATAAATATGCTGAGGGGTACCCCGGTAAAAGATACTATGGTGGATGCGAGCATGTGGACGAAGCAGAAGAACTAGCCCGTGATCGCCTCAAAGCCCTCTTTAATTGCCAATATGCAAATGTGCAACCCCATTCTGGTTCACAGGCAAATATGGCAGCTTTAATGACGTTTCTTGAACCGGGTGATACAGTCCTTGGCCTTGATTTATCTCATGGAGGACACTTAACCCATGGAAGCCTTGTAAATTTTTCCGGCCAATTATATAATTTTATTTCCTATCATGTATCTCAAGAGTCAGGTAGAGTTGACTTCGATGAAGTTAATCAACTTGCTAAGAAGCATAAACCTAAATTAATTGTATGTGGGGGAAGTGCATATCCCAGATTCATCGAATTCGCCCAATTTCGTGAAGTTGCTGATAAAGTAGGTGCTTTTTTAATGGCAGACATTGCTCATCCCAGTGGACTTGTTGCAGCAGGTGTACATCCATCTCCTATGAATTATTCCCATGTGGTGACTAGTACAACTCATAAAACATTACGTGGGCCACGCGGTGGGATTATTATGATGGGTAAAGACTTTGAAAATACTTGGGGAAAAGTAGTCCCTAAATCTGGCCGAGTTAAAAATGTTTCTGAACTAGTTGATTCAACTGTAATGCCTGGAATACAAGGGGGCCCACTTATGCATATTATAGCTGCAAAAGCGATTGCCTTTGGTGAAGCCTTAAAACCCGATTTTAAAAAATATGCAATCCAAACAGTCGAAAATGCTAAATATATGGCTGATTTATTCCTAGAGTTAGATTATAACCTTATTTCTGGGGGAACAGATACCCACGTTATTCTTATTAATTTGTCGAATAAAAATATTACAGGGAAACAGGCAGAAATATCACTTGGGCATGCGGGAATGACTGTAAATAAAAATATGGTCCCATTTGATGAACGCAGCCCATTTATAACAAGCGGTATAAGAGTTGGGACGCCAGCAGTAACAACTAGGGGAATGGGAAAACATGAAATTAAAAATATTGTTCATTGGATAGATGATGCAATAAATAGTTTTGACAATATTGCTAAATTAACAAAAATAAAAACTGAAATAAATTCACTTTGTGAGTCTTTTCCAATTTATCCACATTTAGCTCATTAATTTCTCTATGCTGAGAATATCAATTTTAGGTAAAATACTTTTATTCATTTTTATTTTATCCATATCAGCATGTGTCCCGCGAGCATTGATTCGTTATTATCCTAAAATCATTGAAAAAACATTAACTAAGAAGATTGCACTTATCGAAGCTGATCATATGAACGGCTTCCTTAATGACGAATCAATACTAGAATTAATCGAAGCTAAAGTCCAATATGGGTATGGATATTTATTAGAGCAAGCAGATCGTATTTACGATGAAGATTACTCCGAAGCACAGATATTTCAAAATAATGCTCAAGATGTTTTTTTAAATGCTATTCAACTCTCTGCAAAACAATTAAATGATCGCCATAATCAATTCAATAACTGGTTAAATTACCCGACGACAATTAATACGGCATTTACTAAAGATGATGTTCCCTATTTATATTGGCTAGCTGCAGCATATGGTGGCATGATATCATCAACAAGAGCAAACCCTAAATGGGTTGTTCATTTACCAAAAATTGGAATTTTATTGGAGAAATCTATTTCAATTGATCCTAATTGGAATAATGGAGCATTATATTCAGCTATGATATCTTATACAGTTTCAAGACCAGACCCGCCAACTAATATTCGTGAAACAGCTCAAGTATTTTTAGATAAAGCTATTGCTTCATCTAAAAATCTAGATGCATCTCCATATATCTCATTCGCAGAAAATATTTCAATAAAAGAACAAAATAAAAAAGAATTTTTAGCATTAACTAATTATGTTTTAGATATGGATATTAGTCAAAATCCTAACCTAAAATTAAGTAATATAATATCACAAGAAAGAGCACGTTGGCTTCAATCAAAATTGGAAGATTATTTCTATGAATAAAAAACACATTATAATATTGCTAATATTGACTCAATTAGCATTTGCAAGAAAAATAACGATAAAAATGGCAACTTTAGCTCCTGAAGGTACTGATTGGCATGGAATGTTAGTAGAAATGGGTCAAGAATGGAAGAAGGCAACAAAGGGGAGGGTACAACTTAGACTTTATCCTGGAGGTGTTGTAGGCGATGAAAGAGACATGGTTCGTAAAATGCGTATTGGCCAAATCCATGCAGCAGCAATTTCGACAGAAGGTCTTTATGAAATAAATCCGAATTTTGCCGCATTTTATGTACCAATGCTATTTCGAGATTTAAGTGATATTCAACATGTAACAGACAATCTAAATCAAGAACTAATAACAGGTACCTACGATAAGGGATTTGAACTCCTTTATCTTGTAGATGTAGGTTGGGGTTATTGGTTTGGGAAAAAACCTATTTTTACACCAAATGATTTAAAATCTCATAAAATATTTACATGGGCTGGTGATTTTGCGTGGGCAGAAGTTTGGAAAAAAGCTGGGTATAATCCTGTCCCACTTGCTATGACAGATTTGCTTTCAGGTTTACAAACCGGTTTGATTGATGCATTATCCACAATTCCTTTATACGCTTTGGCTCAGCAATCATTTGGAATTACAAATCATATGTTAAATATGAAGTGGGGAATTCTAATGGCAGGTATCGTTATTGATAATCGAACCTGGAATCGAATTTCTGAAAAAGATAGAAAAGCTATGAAAGGAATAGTGAATAAAATTAGAGATAAACATATTGAAAAAAATCGTTATGCGGAAGAAAATGCTCTAAATGTTATGCAAAAACATGGTTTGCAAATTCATGAACCGACACCGGATCAAATCAAACTATGGGAAACTGAAGTAAAAACAATGTATCCACTATTACGTGGAAATGCAATAAACGAAGATATTTTTGATAAAGTTATCCAAATAATGGAAGAAAAGCCTTAATTCCTTCTATAATGTCTATTCATAAAAAGAATATTGGTGAAAAACTAAAGTGGGGTGAAAATTCAATCGCTCTTATTATTGTTGCTGCTATGACTTTATTACCAGCAATTGAAACGATTGCGCGAATATTTAAGACAAATGGATTACCTGCTTCCCAAGTTATTGTTCAACATATGACTTTATGGGTCGGATTTATTGGAGCAGTCCTAGCTTCGAGACAAAATAAACTATTAGCTTTAACCTATAAACCACTGTTTAATGTTGATGAAACATTTAGCATCCCTAGATTTATTGCTAAAACAGTTTCTTTTATCGTTATCATTACTTTAGCATGGGGTAGTTTTCAACTTATAAAAGTCGAATATCAATATCCTTTTGAAATTGCCCCCAATATTGAGAGATGGGTTGCGCAAATTATAATGCCCATTGGATTTTTTCTAATTGGATATCAAATATTCCAGAAAAGTTTTAATAAAAAAAGGCACCAATTAAGTGTCATTATTATTCTAATAATATTTTTATTTTTTGCTTTGACAGATTCTATTTCTGAACCGACTCCATTTGTATGGATTGGATTAGTATTAATTCTTCTTTCATTATTTTATGGAGCACCCATATTTATTGGACTTGGTGGTACTGCAGCTTTAATGTTTTGGGCAGATTCTACACCTGTATCAGCTATTCCAACAGAAACATACAGAATAGTCATTTCTCCAACTTTACCGACGATTCCATTATTTACAACAGCAGGATATCTCCTAGCAGAAAGCAATGCGTCTGAAAGACTTGTTAAAGTTTTTAGATCTCTTTTTGGCTGGGTTCCTGGAGGGACTCCAGTCATTATCGTTGTATTGAGTGGATTTTTTACTGCTTTAACGGGTGGATCTGGAGTAACAATATTAGCATTAGGCGGTTTATTATTACCCATGCTGCTAAAAGAAGGATATAGTAGAAATTTTTCATTAGGATTAATAACAGTAGCTGGTTCCATTGGATTGCTTTTTCCACCAAGTTTACCAGCAATTATTTATGGAGTCACTGCAGGTGTAAGTGTAAAAGATGTATTTTTGGGTGGACTAATCCCTGGATTATTATTAGTCGTTCTCATTAGTGGATGGGCGATTTATCAAGGAAAGATTCAACATGTAAAACATTATCAATTTAATTTAAATGATGCAATTCGTCATAGCTGGGAAGCACGTTGGGAATTAATTTTACCTTTTTTCATATTATTCGGAGTTTTTGGAGGATTTGCAACATTAGTGGAGACAGCAGCATTGTCCGTAATCTATGTATTTATTATTGAAACATATGTATATAAAGATTTGGCGTGGAATGATATACCGCGTATCATATTAGAAAGTGCAACTCTCATTGGTGGTGTCATTATGATTTTAGGTGTTGCTATGGGACTTACTAGTTACTTGGTGGATGCTCAAATTCCAATATTATTGTTAAGTTGGGTGAAAGGGGCAATAGCTTCAAAATACTTTTTCTTAATTTTATTAAACATATTTCTATTATTAGTCGGTTGTTTAATGGATATTTTTTCTGCAATTATCGTTATTGTTCCATTAATTGCTCCCTTGGGAGCATATTTTGGAATAGATCCTGTTCATTTAGCTGTTATTTTTATCGCTAATTTAGAATTAGGTTTTTTAACGCCACCCGTAGGGATGAATCTATTTTTAGCAGCATATAGATTTGATGAAAATATGCCAACAATTTATTTAGCTACATTACCATTTTTTATTGTTAGACTTATTGCGGTTTTACTAATAACATATGTACCATTATTAACATTAGGTCTATTATTATAAGTCATGGGAACTTTTAATAATTTGATTCATTCCTTGACTGAAGAAATACACTGGAATATATTCGCCAGCACTGAAAGGGAGTACGAGAATAAATAAACGCTAAAAATCGTGAACAATTGCCCAAATTATAATGGGCTATAAATATAATAAAATCAGGAGACGTTTCATGAAGCGGATCATAACCGTACTTTCAGTCCTACTTATAGCAGGAACAATACCTGCGAATGCCCAAAGTGAAGCTGGGGCCATATTCTTACTAATAGCACCTGGAGCTCGTGCTGGTGGCATGGGTGAAGCCCAAGTTGCTATTGCCGACGATGCATATGCAAGTTATTGGAATCCCGCTGGTCTAGGTTTTCTAGAAGGCTCTGAATTAGCCATGATGCATGTAAACTGGCTTCCCAATTTAGCTGACGATTTGTATTACGAATTTCTAGCTTACCGAAAAAAATATCAAAATCTCGGTACAGTTGGCGGACATTTGATCTTTTTAAGTTTAGGTGAACAAACTCGCACAAATGAAGTGGGGGAAAATCTAGGAACTTTTAACAGTTTTATGACTGCTTTTTCACTTTCGTATAGTGCACTAATTTCTCAAAATTCATCTTTTGGTATTAATGCCAAAATTTCATTTCAACAACTTGTTGATTTAGGAGCTGGGAGTGAAAAAGGAACAGGTGCTTCAACTGATTTTGGATTCGATGTTGGTTATCTAAGAAAAGAACTATTTACTCCAAAATTAAACTTTGGCCTAAATATATCTAATATTGGGCCAAGCGTATCATTTATTGACCCAGATCAAGCAGACCCACAACCTACAAATTTGGTAATGGGTATCAATTATGCTATAGTCCAATCAGAATTCAATAAACTCAATATTGTATATGATGTAAACAAAATGTTGGTGGCATCTTATCCTGATATGGATTGGGATGGAGATGGATATATTGGGCTTCATGATGAAGATGGGCATTATAATGGAACTGGCGATTATAATAGCGATGGAAAAATGGAAATGGCTCATACGGACCCTATTTATTTAGCTCTATTTACATCATGGGTAGATGATTGGCTATTAGGCGGAGATATGGATAAATATAAATCCGGCTATGAAGGTGATCGTGTTATTGGTGGCTATGACTGGGTCGATGCAGATGGAAATGATAAAATTGACGATAGCCCTTGGTTTGATGAAAATCAAAATGGAATTATGGATGATGGCGAAGGTGAAATGATTCCGACCGATGGAGAACCTGGAGATTCTGAATGGGGAAAATATAATAAATGGGGACAAAAAGAAGTGGGGAGCGGCAAAGACCGTGGTGTCAATAATGAATTAGATAAATTAGTCCATAATATTGGATTTGAATATTGGTATGGTGAATATTTTGCTTTAAGGGCAGGATATTATTATGATAAAACAGGAAAAATAAGTAATCCTACTGTCGGAATTGGATTACGATTCGCAGGGTACGGCTTCGATTTTGGTTACACATCGGGAGAAGTTGGACATCCATTAACTAATACAATGCGCTTTTCCTTGAATATGGAATTCTAGTTTTTATCAAAATATGAATATTTCTTTGTCCAGGTTATTACTTACCAGCCTGGTTTTATTAACGTCAATTGTTTCTGCTGATGTATTGGGCAATATAAAAGTATGTGCTCTCCGAGTTAATTTTCAAATTGATGATCATGAAAGTACATCAGGAGACGGCTCCTTTTTAGACTCTACATATTTTGTATGTGATAATTATACCATTGATCCACCACCCCATGATAAATCCTATTTTACATCGCAGCTAAAAGCTGTTGATTCATACTATCGAAATGTATCCTATAATCTGTTTGGAATAGATTTAAATGAATCTCAGGTTTATCCAGTTGAGAATAATGATTCCTATTCACTGGAAAATACTATGAATTATTACAATCCATATAATGAAGATGAATTACAAGAATCAAGATTAACAGAACTATTGAAAGATGCAGCCAATAAAGCATATGAAATTGATTCAATTGAATTTTCTTCTTATGACTTAATTGTTGTTTTCCATGCAGGAATTGGGCAAGATTTTTCATTACCATTTTTAGACCCAACACCTGAAGATATACCATCTACTTATGTGGATCCAAATATGATAAATACATATTTGAATAATACAGATTGGTATATTGGTGAAAGTATAATAGAAAAAGGAATCATTCTTCCAGAGACACAGAATCATTTATTTTATGAAATAGGTGAAACCATATTTAATGATTCTGAAGAACCTTGCGATTTCCAATACGGATTGACAGGGACATTCGCATTAATGATTGGATTTGCCATGGAATTACCACCACTATGGGAATTAGAGACAGGGGAGAGCGGTATTGGAATATTTGGGCTTATGGATCAGGGTTCAAATAATGGTCGTGGGTTAATACCCGCACCACCAAATGCGTGGAGTAGAATATATGCGGGATGGGAAAATGCTCAATCCATAAATCCTGGAAGTACGGTTCAGTTACCTTCTAGATCCCAAAACAAAATTGCATCTATATCCTTCAACAATAATGAATCATTCCTAATTGAGAATCGTAATAATTGGGTAAATGATGGAGTTAGTATTGATTCCATGCAATATATAATATGGGTACAGACTGATAGATATCCAAATTTTGTAGAAGTATTAATGGACTCCGTTAATATTGAAATAGATAGTAATGGTGTTATTACTGGAATTCCAAATTATGATCTTGGTTTACCTGCATCTGGTTTTCTGATTTGGCATATTGATGAAAATATTATTAATCCTGGTTTAAATGATTATTCTGTTAATTCAGATAAAACACATCGTGGGATTGATTTAGAAGAAGCAGATGGAGCTCAAGATATAGGGTATATGTCCATTTTTCCATTTAATGACCCATCTAGTGGATATTTTGGCGACATGTGGTTTAAAGGCAATTTACAGTATGAACGAGCAAATCCAACTTATGCCAATGAACCTCCCGTATTTTCGCCAAATACGTTTCCTAATTCAAATTCATATGATGGATCAAATAGTTTAGTTACTATAATGGATATTTCTGAACCAAATGACACTATGACATTTAGTTATCCATTATACGATTTTATCCATGGGTTCCCAGATGAAAATGCGCATATCAGACTTGTAGATGATTTTAATGGAGACGGTCATCCTGATATATTTGGCGGAATCGATTCTCTGTGGTTTGCTCCTAGTGATGATATTTCGAAAAGAACCTATTTTCATCCTGTTTTATCAGATTCACTTTTTATTCAACTTCGTAGTGATTTAGATACTAATGTAGAGATATTTGAATTTATTCAAGATTCTACTATTCAAACTAAATATGATTATGACATTAGTAATAACACATTTACAAAAGTGAGAGGATGGACTGTAACTGGGCGACGATTTCCAAGGTATAATTTTATGCTAGGTGATTGGTTCATAGAAAATGATGTTGAACAATGGAATAAACATATATCATCTATTTCTCAAATTGATTCTGATGTTTC
>Ga0257115_1000370_pt1 | contig 43719 bp, 42 predicted proteins | sample SI112_100mmetaG_FD_194465 | JGI IMG/M metagenome (GOLD analysis project Ga0257115, IMG submission 194465) | Marine microbial communities from Saanich Inlet, British Columbia, Canada - SI112_100m | ecosystem: Environmental > Aquatic > Marine > Inlet | place: Canada: British Columbia | collected...
ATCATATACTTTAAAATCATCATAAAGTCTATCTAATATTTTCATTTAATTATGTATCAATATCCCATCTGCAAAATATGTATCTTGTGGTTCAATATCAAATCTCCTAAAACTTCCAGTTGCGGGTGAACCAGTAACTTCATTTATTGACGTTATATCAACTTCTTCTAATGATGAACTAACTAATTTATAAGTTGTATCAATATCACCCACATACTCAAATGCCCAAATACTTTCACTTTTTGCTAATAATGGGTGATTATCTGAAATTTTTAATGGTTCTGATTTTCCAGAAGTTTCTATAAGTTTAAAATCTGCATGAGATGAAGTAACTATAGATTCTATTGAAGCAGTAACTAATGTTATTTGAGATCCTATATCACTTCCCGTATATTCCCACAACAAAAACTCTGCTGAATCGTCTGTATCTGGTAATCCTTCAATACTTGCGGCTAAAACTGTATCACCAACACTCATATCTCCGTGAGTTTGTATAGAAGAACTTCCTTCTAATGAAGAACCACTTACTACTATTGTTGTAAGTTCAAGTGATTCTCCACCACCAAATAATTTAGGAATGGTAATATTCGGTTTTCCGCCCCACATTAATTTATAATTTTTCATAAATACTTTGCCTTCAACTTTTCATAAATACAATTTTTATCATATTCTGTATACGGGTCTAATCCATCTGTTTTCCATCTTGAATTCCATAAATGAATCCCAATTGATTCTTCACTAATCTCATCACCATCTACAAATTTATATGTTTCATCCCAATTGGGGTTTCCAAATTTACTTGGTTCTAACACATATTCCATTAAATCTAATTCTTTAACTTTGTAATCAAACAAGTTTGGGCCAACTTCCCCATGTAGTATAGTATCTTTATCTCTTAAATGTATTTCATCCATACATTCTTTAAATAATTTTTGATTCGAATCCTTACTATACATTAAACCTGTGGCTACTCTTTGGTTTTTATTATCATCTAATTCACTCACAAATAAATATCTCTTATCTAAATCTAATTCTTTTAACAACACCATATCGGTATCTGCCCATAACCCACCTTCTTGAATCAATAACTTATATCTAAACTCATTAGAAAATGCACTTGGTGAACCTTCATTAAATCCTTTATTATAATACCATATTGATGACTCTGGTAATATCTCATTACCATCTATAACATTTACTCCTTTGGGTATATTCTCAACCACTCCATATACATAAAGATTATACTGAAATCCTTTTTGTATAAATGAATTTATTGATATTATTTGAAGTGGTGATAAGGGCTCACCAATCCTCAAATATCCCTCAGACTGATAATCACCAACCCATAAACTATTCACTATCTGCATTGTAAATTTCCAAGTATTTTATAACCCATTCTTCTATATTATCATATTTTTTCAGATACTCTCGGAAATCTTTCATAACCTTATTCTTTATATTATATTCCGTACTAATAAGTATCTTATACACTTCGTCAAATTCAATTTTATTATTAGCTCTATATGGATAATCATATTCTTCACACCAATCTTTTGATATAATTGGTATTTTACCATAATCCAATGCTTGAAATATAGAGTAACCAAATGGTTCATTGATAAAACAACTATGTGAAATTCCCCATTTCAAATTATAAAATCTATCTAAATTATCATAAGAAAAATCATACACTTTAGTCTTATCAAACACCTCACCTATATTTTCTCTCCACCATTCTATTCCATCACTACTTGTAAATGCCAATGATTTGATTCCATTCAAAAAATGTGGTGCCTTTCTTGTCTCTACTCGTGCCGTATAACCAACCAAATCACTATCATCAAGTTCCTTGTTGTGTTGAAATTCATAAAAGTTTGGAATGAATTTTGTTTTTTTATCTTCTAATTTATTTGTTCCTATCCATATAGGATATTTAGACCATTTTATTAAATTTTCTTCCCACTCTGGTTCTATATTAAATCTAAGTGTTTTTTCTAAACCTAATTTTTTATGTACATTTAATGCATCATTAACTTTAACGTGTAACACCACCGAATAAATTTTATCTTTATTGTTCTCTAAATACCATACTGATTTATAATGTCCATCTAATATATTTACTCGTCTTGAATTTTTTATCAATTCATCAAATTGTGTCGTATTATTATAATCAAAATAAACAATTTCTATTTTTTCATCTACTTCCTTTACCTTCTCATCCATTCCCTCAACTACTGCAAAATGTTGTGGTGGTTCTGGAGATACTTGATTATAATTTGGTGCCAATCCATCACTTGGTTTCTGATTGTGTATCAATAAAATTGGTTTTACTTTTAGTTTGGGAGCAATATTATCTATCCAATAATTAACCCATACATCACTTCCACCTCTAATTATTGGGCCTCCACCCGTTGAATAATAAATGTCGTAAATATCAGTCATGATTCAAATAACCATCTGCAAAAAATACATTATATTTTTTTAATCCAATACTAACCACTTCTAATTCTTTTTCTATCTGTTCTATAGTGGTAATTTCTTCTAATTCTAACTTTGGATTAACAAGTTTATCACCCAATTCTAAATCTTTCATTTGCCACCACTCAAATCTCTTATATTTATCCTTCCAAGCAAATATTGCGTGTGTTGGTGTGGCATTATATTTTTTATTTATTGAATAATATTCTGTAACGAAGTCAAACACTACTCGTTTAACCTTGCCTTTATCAAACTGCAAATTTTCCAAACTATCTAATTTATAATCATGATAAGATGGTTCTAATTTAGGTAATATTGGTGAGTATAACTCGTCATCTATTTCTAAATCTTCAATATTTTTTTCTGTTCCATCATACATCAGTACGTTTGTACCAATTAATAAACAAGAATTATATTTATATGCCCAAAACTCATTTAATCCATATGGTGCAGCAAGTAAATTAGCTTTTGTCGAACCACCCCCACTCTCTCCTGAAGTGTTTGCACTAACACCAAAATCCGAGGAAAGATTTAGTAAATCTTTAGCTACAGTTGCCGTTGAAGTACTTTCCTCAACATTACTTGTAGTTACTAATGATGAAGGTGATGCAGTTGTTTTCTCATACCTAACCATCCCTATACTAATCGTGTTTGGATTAGTTGTGTTGGATGGTAATAAATTTTTAGGAATTAATTTAGTTATCCACTTTGGAATTTTCCACTTCATACTATAACCCTATTGTGGTTCGATTGATCCACAAACTAACGTATTTATTTGGTCTTTTAAATAATCTATTTGATCTTGTTGTTCTTTAATACCTTCAATCAATAATGGCACCATTCTATCATATAGAACTGATTTAAATGTTCCAGGTGTTGCTCCTCTTTCAACATCTCCCCTTCTATGAGTAAAGTTTCTTATAACTTCAGGCATTATTTCTTCAACCTCTTGTGAGATCACCCCTACATCTTTTTCACCTGGTCTAACCGAACCAGTCCCCCAAGTGAAATTATATCCACCTATTTGTTTAATCTTTTCAATAGGATTTTCAATATTTTTTAAATCATCTTTTAATCTTCTATCAGACACATATGCAACAATATTTTTTGTTGTACCTATTGAACCCTCTGATCCAGTTGCATGTAAGCTTCCAATATATAAATTAAATTCCGGCTCAAATGCACTGTCTGTAGTAAGTCCATTAGCTATTGTCAACCATTTAGTGGTATTCAGATGGCCCCCAACAGAGCCGTTGTGCACGATATTTACATTACCTTCAGTTCTGAACTCTCCAGATCCAATTCTTACATTTTGATACGGGCCTTCCATAACCTGTAAACCCGCATTTGATATAATTGTTTTTGTTGACCATTCCGTAATTGAATGATCTGTTATGGTAACGTCTATAGTACCAGTTCCACCCACGGTTTCTAATGTTGGAACTATTTTATAATAAAATCTATCACTACCATTTGGAAATTTAGCCATAAATCTAAATGTATCATCAGATGCTTGAGTACCAGTTTGAAAATCACCATGAAAAAGCTCTTCACCAATTCTCACATCTGATGCATTCCCTTGATGCATACTAATAGTAAATCTTGTGCGTCCCTTGAAAGTGCCAGAGGTCTGGGTCCAGGCAGTATGGAGGGTGAATTCAAATGCATATAATTTATCACTTACTAATGGTGGGGTCGATGCTCCATCCACATCCCACTGGTTTAACGATGAAGGGATCGTTGTACTGACAACAATATTATTATTTGCACCCGCCCCGGCAGCTCCCCGATATATATATACTGCAGTGGTCTCGGATGGTACACCATTTTCGAGTTCCGTTACAGTCGCTGTACCACTATATAATGCTGGTTGAAATTTATCCCTACCTAACACATACACGGCACCAGCTTCATTAGTAAACGCTTGATCTTGATTCATCTCAGTCATAATTGCAGCGTTGGTGAAATGACCATCACTATCTGCACTACCATAACTACCACTCTGAAATATTAAATGTTGATTAGTTGAATCTAATGATATTGCATAATTTGTAACAGCCCCTGTGGTTGTTTGTTTGAATATTTTTGAATCCGTAAACGTCCAACCTGCAATGCTTTGTCCACTATCAGACATTTCAAACGTAATGGTGGATCCATTATCAGCATATCCTCTAAGACCATAAACTCCTGATTGTAAATAGCCTAATGCTACTCTCTTTTCAGTATTTTCATATGTGGTAATAACAGAATTAGCACCTGCTTTTAATACCATACCGTCTGATGGTGATGATGTTGGTGTACCACTTGTTAATCCATATAAATAACCATCGGCCATAGTCCATCCACCCATTGCTCCAGCCGTTGCAGTAAAAGCACCTCCAGTAGTTAATTCAGAACTTGCACCTTTAAAAGATATATTTGCTCCATCATATTTAAAATAATTGTTAGAATCTTTATATACTGAAAATTTAGGAGTTGTTGAGTCATACCCAAGCCATACACCTTCAGCCCCAAACGATGTTGCAGTTATTCCAATGAATGGATTTGCATGACTATTACCATCATCTGCATCTAATTGAATTACTGGTGACCCACCACTCGTACCAACATTAACCGTTCTCTGTGCATATACATCTTGTGAAAATAATATATCGGTTGCAACTGAACTAAATGTTGCTCCAAAGGTTTCCCAATAAGTACCATAACTTCCACCCGTTATAGGTTTAGTAGAAGCTCCAGATGTATGTGAACTTTTTGCTAACCAATATTCATTATCACTACCCTTAACAACATCTCTTCTTGCTGCAGTTCCTATGTATGCAGTTGAAGTTGCCCACTCTCCTTGATATGCAACTCCTGCTCCAGCAGCCCCATCATCTCCAGCTGCTCCAGCTGCTCCCGTAGAACCTTGATGAGATTTAGCAAATGTTTGTATTCTTGTAAAAGTTGTTGCAGTAGCCGAACTATCTCTTACCACTATTGTATAAGTGACAGTTGCAGTATCTTGTGTCATAGATGAATGGTCGGCAAATCTTCTCGTATATGTGGAAACAGTAGAAGCAGCTCCAACCGTTATATTACTATTGGCTGTTGTGATTGAAAAAGTATTAGCTCCTGAGGTATTATAAGATAATGCAGTTGTTCCCGACCAAGCTTTTATATCCGTTCCAGCTCCGGTGTAAGTAACCGTTCCTGCTGTATTAACTGGTAAAGTATGAGCTTCATTTGTTAACATAATAGATGCAGCATCTGAACCAGCTTTTAATCCAAGAACAGTAATCTGATCCCTTGCCAATACTGTAGTGCCCGTTCCACCTTCTCTTAATTTTACTAAAATATCTTCTGGCATATCACTATACGCTGCCTCGGGAGTGTAGGTATAAGTTGCCGTAGTGGTATTTTGTGCACTTACACCATCTACTATAAATTCATAATATGGTGTTCCTGTAGTGTTCAGTGCGGTTGCAGTTACAGTTGTGGTTGAAGGTGATGGTGTTGTCCCAGCAGTATTATATTCAAAACTTTGAGCCCCCATAGTTACAGCAACTGCTCTAGCATCTGCACCAGCCGAACCATTCGAACCATCTGCCCCATCTGCTCCATCTGCTCCATCTGCTCCATCAGCTCCTGTTGAACCAGCTACATATACTGCCCAACTATTCGTTGCACTTGCTGGATTACCAGTCGTTGAATTTGAATCATTAGTTGAAGTGTGAGCACTCGTACATTTATAAGTTGAAGTATTTCCACCACTAGCATACTGAGCTAAATCATTTACAGCATAAGCAGTTGAATGTGCCCAAGTTCCTCGGTCTACATAATCTGTAAGAGTTGTTCCAGCAGAACTTTGTCTAATAACCCCTTTAATTGTTAAAACACTCTCTGATGCATCCCACGACAAGTGATCACCAGATGCAGCCCCAACCATGAAATCACCCGCACCATCCAGATAGATGCCCGTACCAGAAGAGATACTTGATGGTGGTGAAGCTCCAAGTCTTATTTTTCCAGAACCCGCACTATCTATAATAATAGTAGTAGCATCTAAATCAAATGTTTCTGCTTTTATATCAATGGCCGTGCCATCTTTTTTGAAATAATTTGTAGCATTTCCATAAGCTAAGAAATCACCAGTACCATCCATATAGATACCAGCGTTAGAACCACTCACATCTAAGTTAGGTGTTGAACCTAATGAAAGCATTCCGTTATTTTGTGCAGACCTTAATAAAAGCTTGGATGTTGATAAGTTAAATGTCTCACTTCTAATATCAATATTACCAGCTGTAGCACTATCTAATTTAAGATAATTTGTTCCACCACCAACTTTCCAAGCTCCTGTGGTGTACCAATAGTTGTTATTATTAATATAAATACCATCATTAACTCCACTAACTTGTCTACCAATAGAAATCTTCTCACCCGTTTCTAATCCACCTTGAACTGTTGCAACATGAACAATACCTGCAAAAGAACCTGTTTGGGCAGTTATTGCTCCACTAAAAAATCCATTTTCAGTATAGATACCAAATCCTGGTTCTTCATCTCCATATAAATAAGCACTTGATAAACCACTCAAATCTCCAAGTCTTGTTTTTAAGGATAAATCATAAACTCCACTACCTGTTCTTTCCACTATATCAATATATGGTGATGAGTAATCTGCCGGATTTGCATTCATTAAAATATAACCAGTTCCCCGACTTCCTGAATCAAATCTACCCGTTGATACAAAAACTTGACCTGCATTATATGGTTGTGCCGTGGAAACTAATCCAGATAAAAATTCTTTATCGGTATCTATAAGCCAAATTGCAGAATTATCAACGTGTGCCATATTGTCAGTATCATTATAATCTCTAATAACCGCCATTGTATTAGCAGCAGAGAATTGTCCCAATCCATCTGCCTGTGTTATTTTCATTCTCTCATCATCTATCTTAATAATTTGTTGAGTAGTGAATGATGCCGAACTTGCAACGGTTATTCTATCAGTTGAACCACTTGCTGCTAATTGAGTCATTGGTTCAGTAATGGTAGATACGGATTCTGATACTGCTACAACTGCACCATAGTTACGACCAACATATATTTCACCTGCTAATCCATCGGGGTCAATTGCCCCCATATCATATCCTGCAAGCGATGCAGAAACAGAAGAACTTGGATGTGAAAATCTCATTGAACCTGTGACTTGCATATATTCCACAGAAAATCCTGTCGAACCTACCACCTTAGCTTTAATAATCTCACCTTGTGCAAATCCACTAACATTATCGAAACTCATCGTAACCGCAGTTGCCGATGCAGTTTCAGCACCTGCTATAATAATACTTCCACTCTTTAATGCACCTAATGCTGATGAGTTTGCAACCATCAATTGTCCACCAACTACATTAACACTCTCTTTCTCAAATACGGCTGTAGAAAGTGTTCCTCTAATTCTCGCGTTTTCAAATTCTGCTGTACCATTTCCTAAACTATCAATTCTCCAACCTTTTAGATTAGATGCAAAATCTGCACTTTCCAACCTACCACTTGAATGTATAACTAAACCACTTTCACCTTCGTAATATTGTCCACCAAAACCTGCATCTGGAACAGAACGTATTTGGGTATCGGTAATCTCCCAACCACCAATCATATTTCCTTGTTCACCTAATAATACTACTTGTCCTTGTTTAGTATCATCGTTGTAAACTCCTGTTCCATCGTAAATCTTTATACCATATAAATCTCCAGCCGCATCACTTATCTCACCAATTCTAACCATTTCTGCCGAACCACTTGTTGCGGATTTCCTTACAGTAATCCGTTCATTACCAGGATTTGCACTCATGGTCATTCGTGAATTAGGACTTACTAATTTATTTGAACTTAATGACCAACCACCTATCAATCCAGAAGATGCAGTTATTTCACCACTTTCCTTTACATTAAATGGTGCACTACCACTTGCTGCAAGTGTGGTTGCACCAGCGAAAAATCTTGTTGGGCCAGTTGAAGACATACCCGTCCAGGTATTAGATGTAGTGTATTTATAAATTGCATTATCACCAATATTCCAATTTGCAATCAATCCTGATGATGCAGTTAATTGACCTTCAATTTTTGCACCACTTGCAATCAATACTCCACTTGATGATACAGCAAAGTGTGGGCCCATTCTAATATAATAATTTGTACCTGGTGTAAAATCTATATAATACCCAGTAGTTGGATATGCATCTGGTGGTGTATCTGATTTATATAATCCAGCACCTGCCGCATCCAATGTAACGTTACTACCACTTAAAGTATCTCCTACAATTTGCCACCCAGCAATATAACCAGCCTCTGCTGTGATTGTACCACTCATAGTTACATCACCAGTAGAAGTTAGATGAAAATTAGATGAACTTATTTCTATATTACCATCTGAACCACTTACAAATTGGTTTGTTCCCCCTAAGAAAAACTTATCGGTTTTAACCTTAAATACTGCATCACCATTTGGATCTTTTGATCTAAATTGTAAATACTTATCATTTCCACTTGCAGAAGTTTCATCGTTGTGTAATTCTAATCCAACTCCATCATAGGTTTCGTGGTCTGGTATAACCGAACCACTCCATATCATAAATCCACCACTTGCCAAAGATTCTGCCTTATCAAAACCAAAATATCCCATTGACCTAATAAATGCAGAATTTCCGCCACCTGCTTCAATACCAGATAAAAGTGTATTACCAATAAACATCGAACCACTAAGTAAATTATTATCTCCCTGTATGGTAAGGTTTGCTCCCTCAAATTTAACTCGTTCACTTATAGCTGTTACATCAGCTTTATTATTATTTACATCATAAAATTCAACTAAAAATTGATAAAAATCTGGTCGTTGTTGTGCTACAGGTAATTCTGCATAACATTTAAATACCTCTGGACTAAAATTAGTTGATGTAGATGGTTTAACTGATACTTCCGCTACTTTCCATCTACCACTTGGCATTCTAAGTTGTAAAAATGCGTTATTTTCTACTTTTGAAATATATGCTGCCTCAACTAATTCAAAATTATATGAACCTTGACCGTTTGACTCATCGGAAGGTAATTCTAAATTTCCTAAAAGTCTACCATAATTTTGAGGTAAATCAGTATTTGCAGGAATACCACTTCCAGAAATGAATATTTGAAATTTTCCCTTTGTTGAATCAGTAGTTGCACCTTTTAGTTTTGATTTTGCATCACCATATACTTTCATACTCACTGCATATCGTACATTCTTCTGTAAGCTCATTGGTTTTTTAGATTGTACTAATAAATCATGTTGGAATGTACGATTTGATCCAGATATATCCATAGCATTCATTATCTTTGAATTATCTCTGGTTAAACTTATTGCTCCTCCTGAAGTTCCACCAAACTCTCCACTATAACCTTGCCAATGATCATCAATCTTGTCTTGATTTATAAAATATCCCATATTACCAGAACGTAATAATGAGCCAGTATCATATAATTCTTCTTTTGCTTCTAAAAATATTTCTTTTATAAAATTCCATTGAGATGGACTTTGTGCTGCATCACTTCTTGTAAAAACTCTAACTTTATTTACATCACCACTAAAATTTCTTAAATCAGTTAATAGAATATCTGCCACATCATAAAAATTAAATACACTTTCAACTGCAGTTCCTTCTATTTGTCGTGTAGCCGAAATAGAAACTGATTCTAAAGCAGCTGGTATTTTAGTCGGGGGTTCTTCTCCTTTTTTAGTAACATAAAATGAATCTAATAAAGTAATAGTATTCTCATCAGTAACATCTAAAACAGAACTACTAAATGCAGATGGAACATTGTATAAATGACTTTCTTCACTTGATATCTCACTATTACTATAATCTACAGATGGACTATTAATTAATACATTTTGTCCAATCATTGACACTTCTGCCTTTTGAGCACTTGATAAAGTTAATGAATAATCTCCAGGAGGATCCTGTTGTGTGGGTGGAATGGTTAAATAGTTACCACCACCACCTTCTTTAGTAGAAGACTTATTTTGTTCAATTATTGCACGTATATTTTTTGTTCTTGAATCAATTCCAGGATAAGTTATTGAGCCATCTATATTGGTTATAGGTACTTCTTGATTGACGTGAGATTTTGGTTTACCAATACCAGTTAAAGTTACAGTATCGGTTGGTTTAACATCTAATTCAAGAACACCTTTAGAATTTGCTTGAACTGTTGCCTTTGGTGTTCTATAAAATCGTATTGGTAAAGTATTTGGGATTGTTAAATTTACAGATAAGTCACGTGTATATCTTAAATTATACTTACCTATAAACTCGGGGGGGATATTAAAATCTACTTTAGATGGATTTATCTCTCCTAATACTACTAATTGACACCTACCTGGAGGAGTATCTTCATAAACTTCAATTGCAATTCGTTTTGAAGTTCCTTCAGTATATCCAAATACTGGTTGGGTGTAAATTACTCCACCCTGAGAATCAATTATTTCTATTTGAAGTTTTATTTGACCTACGAGGAGTTGTGATCCACCAATTAAAAAACTACTTTTTCCCATAGGCAGTTCTTCTGGTACATCATATACTTGAAAATATTTTGATGTTATACCAGTTTCTTCTATAAGAACTGGTACTTTTAAAAGATCCTTTTTTCTATTGTATCGTTTTTGTCGTGCCATAAAGTATTATCCTGATTTATAATAAATATCAATGCACCACTTTTTCACTTTTTTTGTATGAAAAAAGTATGATTTTTGTATGAAAATATACTTATATGTATGAAGGAAAAACTAGTAGATATAAAAATAAGAAAAAAATACCGCGATATTTTGAAAAACTATTCAAAAACACACGGTATTAAGATGTATAGGTTAGTTGAAAATCTTATAGAAGAAAGATGTGGTAAACCCAACTTTGACGGTAGGAAATTATTAAACTCTCAAGTAGAAGGTTGATAAAAATTTATATTTGATTCTCCATTTTCTTTTGAAATTTCTAATAATGTATCAACTGCATCTCTCATAGAATCTATATGAGATACAATCAATGTAAATTGAAACTGTGTTTTTAAATATTGAAATAAATTATATACTGAATTAATATTATCCGAATCCATCGTTCCCCAACCCTCATCGATTGCCAAGAAGTTACTTCGTGGTAGATTAGTTACATTAATTAATCCAACTCGTAAAGCTAATGAACTTATAAATCTTTCCATACCACTACACATTTCAAGTGGCCACACATTATCGTCATCATATACAATATAATTATTAATGTTCTTACCATCCATTTCAAATACAATCTGAAAATCTACTAATTGAGATAAAATATTATTCACTTCACCCTCAATCGTGGGTAACGCCTTAGTTATTAATTCATATGGAACACCATCACGTTTAATAGCATCTAAATAATATCTATATGCAATATTTTCATTTTCTAAATCTTCAACTTTTTTAATTGTATCTAATATATTCTTTCTTTTATTTTCTAAAACTTGTAAAGAACCATAGATATTTCTAACTTCATTATTTAAAATTTTAATTTTATTTTTTAATAAATTTTGTGCTTCTGTTAATTCATCTATATCAGTTTGAATTTTTTTATTATGAAGTATATCTTTTTCTCTTTCATAATATTTACCAATCTTTTCCTGTACATTAGTTAATTGTTCCAATGCAGTATTTTTCTTTTCTTCTATTAACCCTTTATTAGTAGAATTAGTATTTTTCTTAACTGATAACTTTCTTAATAATTCTAACGAACTATCATAATCTATTTTATGATTTCTAACATGATACAATCTTTTAATTTTATCATCCAAATTATCAATTTCATCAACATACTGTGAAGCTAAAATTCTATCTTCTTCTAAATCCTTTTTTGTTTTTATAGCATCTAAAGTAAATGGATTACTCATACAAAAATCACAATTAGAATCATACTTCAAATCTCCAAGTTTTTCAATTTTATCTAATTTGTTCCTAACCTCAATCTTTAATTTATCAATTTCTATTTTAGTATTTGACCTATCTTGTTCCACCTGTTCTAATTCTGTATGTTTAGATTCTATATTTTTCTTTTTATAATTTTCTATCTTGGTAGAGTTTGATTCTATATCCCATTCCAATTTATCTAAATCTTTATCTATATTTGCTAACTTTACATCATAATCTGAAGCTACATTTTTTATAGTCTCTCGTCTATTCTTTAAATCATCTATATTAATATCTTTTAATTTTTCACCTTTAAATTTTTTGGCTAAATTTAAAATATTATTTTTTATCTCGTTCTCTTTTTCAACCTTACCTTCTAATTCTATTTCTAACCGTTTTAAAGTAGATTGAACTTCTTTTTTACTATTCTTTATATCTAATAATTCTACATCATAATCATTAGCCTTAAAAGATTTTAATACTGCAGTAACTTCTTTTATTTTTTCGGATGCCAACATATACAATTTATCAAATATTCCAATACCCATAAATTGTGCAAGTAACTCTTTTTTCTCTTTTTGGGTTTTATCTATAAAGACTGTATTGTTTATTTGTGAAGATAACGTAGTTAAAGTAAAATCTTCATAAGTACCAATAACCTTTCTAATGTTTGAGTTTGTAGTTCTACGTTGGTCTCCGTTCATAGATTGACTCATTCCAACATCATCTAAAGTATAAAAATCTACATTAACTTTAACATTACCTTTCTTTTGTTTTTTAGCATGTCTCTGTATCCAATAATCTTTCCCATTTACTTCTATATTAACTTTACAACTAAACCAATCCTTTTTAGTATTTAAAATATTATCGGCTTTATATGTTCGAGATGAAGTATCATATAAGCAAAAAGTCAAAGCATCTAATAAAGAAGATTTACCTGATGCGTTAGGTGCAAACATTCCAATTATACCATTTAAATTTGTAAAGTCTATAACATTACCTTCACCATAACTAAACATATTATTAAATTCAAATTTCTTTATTTTCCAATTTACATTACGAAAAACTTCTTCTTCTGGCAATTCTGCATTTAAATCAGTATTTATATCTTTTATTTTATGAAAAGAATCGGCATCAACTATAAAATTATTATTTAAATATTCTTCAATTAATTCATATTGATAATCGGGATTTGTTACATCTCCTATATTGAGTATATTTCCTCGAACTCTATCTGTACCTAATAATGGATCCGTTCTCGTTATGGTTATTTCTTGTGTTTTAGGATATTTTTGTCTCACAATAGTTGATAATCTTTTTACTTCTGCCGCCAAAGTATTAGAAACTCTCATCCTAATTCTGGATTTCTCTGGTAAATTAGATATATCAGGTAATATACCTTTATCTATATCCAAAGTTACATAACCATACTCATTATAAATTTCTATATACTTTGATGTTCGTGTTGGCACATCCCATAACAAATAACCTTTACCAATATCTTCACCGTGATTTTGTTGAACTAATGAACCACAATATCCAATGGTTTCGTCTTTATTGATAAATTGTCTTTTGTGAATATCACCCAATAATCCTAAATCATATCCTTTAAACAAATCAATTTTTACTTTTGAGGGTAACTTAAATCCCAAATCAGTTCTTGCCTGGTCTACCGTTCCATGATACAATACAACTTTAGTATCACCTTCTACATCTTTTGCTCTAATATAATCTTTTTCTCTATCCCAAACATCCCATACTACAAATGAAGTATCGGCACATTTATACACTCCTGTGTTTCTCAAATAATGTAAATTCGGGTGATTAAGATTTTCTACGATTGGTGATAAACAATCCATCCGAGATAAATTATTTAAATTACAATCGTGATTACCTGCAATAATAATTGTAGGACATATATCTGATAAATTTGAAAATAATTTAGATAACATATCAATTAACTCTGGAGACATATCTAATTTAGAATGTGCAATATCTCCACCAATATATGCTACTGCATTATCTGGATTCTTTTTTACTTCTTTATAAAGATTATCAAAAACTTTACTATATTCTTTATGTCGTTTTAAATTTCTTATCTGTATATCAGATATGTGATGTATGTGTTTAAGTTTCCGAAACGGAACTTTTATTCGTTGTTCTATCAAAATTATATTTGCTCTAATTTCATTTTAATTGTATTAAATAAATCTATATTTTTTGCACCATTAATATAATTTATCATATTATCAAATCCTTCTTCTGATGGATCTTTATCAGTCAATTTAACTAAACAGCTATCTATTGAATATCTAGCTAACTTCTCCGTCATTTTTAGTGCATCTTTTCTAGCGTCTGTATCTAATATTATGATAACTCTACTAGTTCCACCATTTACCATTTTTTCTAATAATGCCTCTGGTAATGTTTTTCCTAATATTGGAATTACATTTCTTTTAATTGCTATAGCATCAAATGCTCCCTCACAAATTACTATTGGTAAATTCCAATTTATATGATTTTCAAACATTATAACATTTTTAGAAACTGGTGGATTCTTATATTTCATTCCACCTTTATAAAAGTTTCTTGCAATGAAAAAATTTAATTTGTTATTATTATCATATGATGGTATTATAATTCTATTTCTATATAATCCTTCTTCACAAAACCCAATTTCATATTTTATTATATCTTTATTAGTTATATTTCTCTCTTTCAAATATAATAATGCGTGTTTTCTAATAATTTTATTTCCACCATCTTTCCATAATGGAATATATTCTTTTGGTAAAGATATAACCTCTACTATATCAGATTTCTCACTATAATAATATGTTTCCCCTACTATATCTGTTAATTCTATGAATTGATTTGGTGTAGCATTTAATTTATAAAATAGTTGTTTGAGAGTGCGACCTTTAGAATCACATACCCAACAATGCCAAAACTGACTTACAAGATTTACTTGAAGTTTTGGTTTATAATGACTACAAAATGGACAGAAAAATATGTGTTCATTATCCTTTCGGACATTTCTACCTGGATTTCCTATAACTACCGAGAGTAAAGATAGTAAATTATTCATTCAATAACTTTAATAATTCATCAAATTCTAAAACCGCATATGTTTTACTTCTGTTTCTTTTAAATATAACTAATGGTGGATGATTTCCACTATTTCCTTCCGCCTGTTCTAACGATGACCATATATTCAACTTTTCTTGATTTTTACATTCCACACTAAATGGGAATAATCTACGGGCGGCGGGGGATAGTAAAATATCCTCTCCTGAATCACCCATAGTAATAGAACGCACATCATCTGGTTCTAATTTGGAATTGAATTTTTCGAGGATTAAATCACGTACTTTGTTTTGAAGGCGTTTGCCTTTATTTTTAGCACTTCTTGGTTTCATCTATAACCTTTATACTCTAATAACTATCTACCAACTTTACCAAATAAACTTATTTTTTTACAACCATTTAGATAATTCTTTTTTAGCAAATTTCTCAGCTTTTTCTTCCCATTTGTTATCATCATGTGGATCTAATCCATCATAATTGGCCATTGTTCCAGCCTGTACATACTTTTTAATATATTTTTTAACACCCAGTTGTTTTGCATCTAATGCGTGTCTAATTTCGTGTAATACTGTTAATAAAAATTCTTTAATTGTCCTATAAGATGGTCGTAAAGTAATCAAATCTTTTTCTGGTATATATTCCCCATATACTTTACTTGATCCAAATTTAATTTTAGACCTTAACCCATATGACCTAACCAATTCACTTGCTAATTCATGGTAATCCACTCTTTCTACAAGTAAATCTTTTAGTTTAATCATCTTAATACCCTATTTGTTTCTCTTTAGTGCCGCTAATACTTGATAAATTGTAAAATTATCTTTTTCAAGATAGTGTTTATCCTCAGGATTCTTGATAATTTTTTTTATTTTATTAATTTGAGATGGTTTTAATTTTACTTTTTTTTGTTTTTTTAATATATTTTCTGGTGATGTACCCCCACCAGCATAAAAGTTTTGAACCAAATCAAAATCAATAACTTTCCACTTACCACTTGAGAATCTATCTATCACCAACTCTATCTGTTTATTGTTATCGTAAGCGCTTCCTACTTCTACAGATTGTTCATTTAATAAATCTTTTAATTTAATCATTTTAAATACTCACTATCATATACAAATCCAAACCATCCACCAAATTTCATTTTCAATGCACGAATAGCCTGTTCCCAATCTTTACTGGTGTTATATAATACAGAATCACGTGTAGAAACTTTATGTTTTTGTCTAAACATCTTTAATAGTGTTTCTGAATCCTTAATGATTTTTTCAGAAAGTTTCTCCATCTTTGTTATTTCTGATTTCGAAACTCCAATAGTTTCTTCGGTTAATTCTTTTTTAACCATTTCTCTAATTTTTTTTCTTACCACAATTTCAGATAGTTCATCTTTAGCGGCCAATAAATCATTTTTGGATACTCTAATTCTCTTTTTTCCGATTTCTCTCGGTTCATCTATATTGAATGTTTTCATAATTTATCTCGGTGGATTATAATCCCAAGGCCCCCAATGTTTTTGTTTTAATATTTGTAGTCCCATTTGTTCAGAAGTATACTTATAAAGTTTATGTGGTTTAACTGGTATCTCACCTAACTCATAATATTTCTTTTTAGATATTTTAATATCTTTTCCATTACTGAAATCCAATACCGTACCACCCTTTTCAATCCAACAATGTCCAAATGGTTTTCCATCTCTTGGTAATATTGCAACGCCGTGAACCAATCGATAAGAATCATCTTTACCAATCATCCATCTACCATTTGCTGCGTAACAATCACCGTTTGGCATTTTATACTCTCACTCCATAAATAGGTAATGATGACTTCTGTTCTTGTTGTTTAGATACCCATTTTTTATGTTGAGCTGCAGTTCTACCTTCAACTGACCACTTCTTATTTAAAAGTGCTTTCTTACGTTTTCTTTGTTTAGCTTTACTATTTGGCATTATTCTTCTTCAACTTTCTCTTCTGTTTTCTCTTCTGTTTTACCACCCATAACTTTCTCTATTCCAGCTATTCCGAAACAACCCAATGTAATATATAGAAAACTATTATACACAAAATCATTAATGGGTAAATCCATACCCATATAGCCTGTTACTAAATCCATAATGCTATACATAGTCATTACAGCAAATGACATAAAACCTATTATTGTTTTTTCATTAAATTCATTCTTGTCTTTAAAAATGTCTTTAAATGCCATTTTATCTTCCTATTTTTCTATTATAATTTACTCCAAACGTCCAATTTACTCCATGCATCCATAAATCTTACAAATCCATACATAATATACAGTAAAATACTTCCTGCAGCCATTAGTAATAAATATTCAATAGTATTTAAAATTGTTTCTATTTTCATTTCCAATCCCAAAGTTTGACCATATTATAAGTTATTCCAAATCCATATATAGGCGATGTTAATCCTGTATTACTATCGTATGTGATACCCAATACAGGCCCTATTGAAATTTGATTTCTTGGTGGTGTTAATTTAATCACCTCACTTTGACCACCTTTTATTCTCAAATTCAAAAATTCACTATCAGGATAAACAGCTTTAAATTCATATTTATCCAATTGTTCTATTTCAGGTGAACCTAAAGTAATCTCACCCTCAAAGTCAGTTATAGTTTTAGATTCAACCACTTTATTATCTCGAATCCGCAACCCAGTTCTACCGAATACTTTAATATAATTATCTTGTGTTCCAAATTCCTGTAAAAAAGGTATGGTTGAAGATTCTACAGTTAATAACTCTAACCTCATAGATTCTACAGTATCTATTAAGTTTTCTAATCTTTGTTCATATTCGTTACTCCATCGAACTAAATCATATAAATCTGTGGATAGTTTCTTAATTTGTGATTCTTTAGTATCATTATCTATTTGTAATCTTATTGTAACTGCAGATAAACTATCAATTAAAACTTCATTAGTATTTATTAGTTGTTCTTGTCTTGCACTATCTTCTTTTAAAAAGTCATACTCTTCTTTAGCATAGTAATATCTAATACTAAAAATACTTAAAACAAATATAACATTTAAAGCTATACCCAATAAGGTATTTCTCGTCATTTTAAACTTGCCGTCGCGTCATCAATTGCTTTTCTTAAAGCACCACCCAATTCACTATTACTAAAAGGAACACCATCTTCTTCAATTTGTAAACCCATAGCAGATATTTTTGTTTCAATCTCACCCATACCTCTACCTGTGGTTACTTTACCAGTCGCATTCTCTGTCAACAACACATTCATTCTTACTTGTGTTTTATCTTTTCTGCGATTGAATATACCAATAATACTAAATGCTTCGTTAGGTCTACCAATGTAAACTATCTCAGCAGATACAGTAAAATTAGCATCACTATCATCAGTTAGAATATAATCACTTTCTTGAAATTGTTCCTGTAGTAATTGTTGTATTCCCATAGTGATTCTATCATCTTTTATACCAACATTCTCACTTGTTCCAACAAATTTAGATACGGTTAATGTTGGTCTAATTAAATCAGCATCTACAATTGCAGGCACTGGTAGATTATTAGCTTTAGCTTCTGCTTTTGCAGCTTCTCTACGTTCTTTAGCTGCATTTTTTAATCTTTCTATTTCTACTTGACCATTAGCAAACCCCAATAACAATAAAAATAAAAATAGTTTTTTCATTTTATACTCCTAACAATTACAATTTTCACACGTGCAATTTTCACATTCACAGTTTGGATTATCACATATATTTATCATTTCATTCTCCTAAAAATAAGTTAAAAATAAGTTCCAAATAATATACTGAAACTCTTACCTCGTTCCCCATAATCATTAACTACGGTGTTATATCCCATTGAAACACCTAAATTAAATGAGAAAGCCGTTCCTAATTTCCAATCCATTGATATGGTTGGCATAAAAATAACAGGACTTCTCAGTAATAAATATCTATCTCCTGGATTATTACCTTCATAATATCTCATTAGAGTATAGGCAATATAGTTAGAAAATGTAATTGTATTTCCACCCATTATCTTAAATGGAAATCTTTGTCCATATACCATCGTTAAATTTCCAAAATTATTACCACTAACTCTTCCATATGTGCCTGAAAAAACAAATGCTTCAGCATTTTTCTTTTGTAATGATTTGGCATATGAAGTAGATAATAACCAATCCCATCCCTCAAATGTTTGATATGTTAAAGCACTTCCATTCAATACTACATTTTGTTTTTTGGCTTTAAACTTAAATCCTTGACCATATGTGAGAGAACCTTTTCTGAAATCATTAGTAAAATTAAAATTACCATCGTGTCTTTTTCTACCATCAAATGAAGTTGCTGTATAAACACTATTGAAAGATGTTATCCATTTTTCCTCACCTTGTGTAGAACGGATAGCATAATTAACCTGCTGTGGTGTAGATGATATATCTTCTCCACCACCTTCATCCTTACTAAATTGCTCACTAACATTTTCTGCAAGTACTGAAGATAATAACTCTTCTGCAACTTTAACTGCACAAGGAAACAAATCTTCGAAATCTTGATAAACTTTTTGTGCCCAATCTTCTATAGCGTATACTGGTACATTAGTTAATGGATCATACCTTACTATTTCTAATGCCTCTTCTAAGGTAAAAAACTTAGTACGATTGTAATAAGTTACTGTGAACCCTTTATCATTTCCTGCAATTGAATAATTACTACGAACTACAGTTTGTTGACACGGGTCTATATAAGAATAAAAAAAAGATTGGGCAGAAACACTACTCCACAATAAAAAAATTAATATTAGTTTCTGCCACATCCATTTTACCAACCCCTACGGTCAATTGCTTTTATAACATTGACTACGGCTGTCTCCATAGCTTTATTTGATGCGGAACTTAAAGAAGATTGATTCCAAGCCATATTAGGATTCATAAGAAATCCTCTACCTACGGTTGAAGCTCTTCCTTGACCACTACCAACAACATACTGTGTATTCTCATTGTTAATCAACTTAACCTGAATACCAACTATTGTTTCATTGATAGTCTCCACCTTACCAGCTTTTATTTCTTCTTTTAGATTGACAGCAAAATCATAAATGGTTACATAACCAGAATACTTTGCCGTTGTGATTTTAGCCTTATTAGCTTTCAAATCATTTCTGATAGCTAACTGCATATCTCTGTCGGCTTCAATCATATTAAATCTACCGATATAAGATACAACGTTCTGAAGTTCTTGTGTTAGACCGAAAGCAACTCTCTTCTCTGCTAGTTCAGGATATCGTTCTTCCATATCTTTATTAGCTCTTACTTCAAGTATTTTTAATCCATCTACTTTAGTTACGACAACTTCATCCATTGATTTTTCTTTTTCATACTCACCTACATATTGTTCTGTTTGAACGGAAGCCGCACACCCAATTATATTAGACATTACGAATCCTAAAACAACAAACAATACAAAACGATAATTGTTTTTCATTGTTATCTCCTATTTAAAATCTGCTAAAGGGTCTTTAAGTAGTTCTTCTAACTTCTTAATTTCTCTTTTCAAACCTTTGATTTCATTGGTTAAGTTAGCTACATCTTTATCATAAGATTTAACTTTAGGTGTTTTTAAGTTATCAAGTTTATCACGAAGATACTTGATGTCTTCATCATATGAATCAAGTTTAGAAGTTACCAATTCTATATCACTTGCATCTGCAAATCCTGTTACTATTTCTTCTAATCCATCAATACGACCAGTAAACGAATACCAACCTGCTATTCCTGTGGATAGAACCGTTACAAGAGCTATGATATTTTGGATTGATAATCCAAACTTTTTATTCTTCATCTCTTCTACAGCGGATTCTGCATCCACTACTTTATTTTTCGCCATTTTACAACTCCAGGTTTATTGTTAATCTAATTGTGTTACTCAACGGTAACGTCTTGTCTCCATAAATATAACTCATACCAACAATATACTTGTCATATTTAAAATCTAATCCAAATGTGGGATAAGTTAATTCGTGCATATCATCCATATAATATCCAACTTTTCCCCACAACATATTTTTATAATTATAACTTGTTCCAACACCAAATGTTTGATGTTTTTCCATTTTATTAAATTGACCATAAAACATAAAATCTTTATATGGATATGTTCCAGCCACATTTACACTTGTGGGTAGTTCTGATTTATAACTACCGAACTTAGGTGCAAATCCAAAGTTACGAACCATAACATCTAAATCTAAATCTTTATACACTTTAGGAAAATAACCACCAACTCCAAATACTAAACCGTTTGCTTTTTGAGTATGTAAGTCGTGTGTTATTAGTTTTACATCTAACCCTAAGTTATATTTACTAACCTTACGTGCATAACTAAAACCATATACTGCACTTAATGGTGTGAATTGTCCTTCTATAATTCCACTTTCATTTGTTTGATTTTGTTCTCCATAATTAAAGAACATAATATTAACTCCAAATGGGCCTCTATCAATATTTAAGAAATTATAACTCATATCATCTACAATATTAGTCATCCAATTTACTCTACTAAAACTGAAATGGTCTTTATCAAAAAGATTACGGGCTGGGTTCATCATTGGTAACATTACATTACCAATAGAACTTACTTGAGCAGTTGGTGCTAAGGTTAATATTCTATTTGCTTGTGCGAATATACTACTAAAAAGTAGTAATGTCAATAGTATTTTTTTCATTATTTCACCACCGTAAATTTATTAGCTTTAATTCTATTATCTGTTTGCATTACAAAGATATAAACTCCTGGTTCTAATTTTTGATGATTTTCATACACACTCACATCAGGCAACCAAACCGTTGGTTCATTTGTAAAATCAAATGTATGTAATCCAGTCAACACGTGTTCATTTAAAAGTGTTCCTATTCTTTGTCCAATAGAATTTAAAATATATAATTGAACATCTTTTGGTTCATCTAAAAAGAATTGAAATTTAGTATTCTCTATAAATGGGTTTGGATAGTTATATGTTATTGCTTCTTCATCTGGTTTTCCACCACCAAATGCCCAATACTTATTCCATACCCATACTTCACCATCACTCTTACTCATAGTTAAGTCTCTACCTGCAGGTGTTCCAGCTGCGTGCTTACCAATAAAATTTATTGGAGCTTGTGTCCACTCAGTATCAGGAAACGCTGCTTCAAATACTAAATTTAATCCTACAATCTCTTTATCAATCCAATATCTTTCTGGTGCATTACTTGGTGAATAATCTACACCACCAAACGAAACCCTTTGCCAATTATTTACGGGTTCGTGAACATTTACATATGTCATCCACGGGCCTGGTAAAATATCTGTTTTCATATCTATAAAATGTAATACCGTTGTATCAAACTCAACTTCAAATTCAAAACCAGATATAAGAACTCCCGCTCTCGGTGTAATAGTTAACGGAACTTCTATCTGATTACCTGATTGAACTCTAACTGTAGAATCAGCGGGTAAAGAAAGAATAACGTCAACATTCTTAGATTTACTTAATATTCCTGGTGTATTATCTCCTATATTAATTTTTTGATTCCAGTTAGCTGGTGCATTACCTACCGCCCCCCACCGATAATATGTTGTGGTATTAGTTTGTGTCTGATATGCATCACTACCAACTTTTGTACCTGTAGTGTTTATATCACCTGTAAAGAAATATGATAAACTATCAATCGTGTAATCTGGATTTACATCATTTGTTACTTTATCTGCGTGCCACGTAGAAGTTCCAGCTCCAACATTATAATGTATCGTGTCTAATCCAGTTATAACATCATCCATCAATGGATTTAAAGTTTCTATAGGGTTATATGTTAAAGCTTGAGCTTGATTAAAATCTCCATCTTCAAATACTGTAAACTCATATTTTTGTAGTCTTGATTGTCCATTTAAAGTTTGATAATATCCACGAGCTGTTGGTGTTCCAGCTACGTGAAACGTATCTATTGTAGACCAATCCTCATAAGAGTTTCCATTATGGTGTGTATAGTTATTCATTATTCCTGATACATAACTCCATAATATATAAGTGTCGTTTAACTGAAATAAATCATCTCCGTCAACATCACCAATAAAGTATTCAATAGAATTTAATGTGTCTATTCTACCACCACCACTATTATAATTGTGATGTTTACCTGATTGGAAGTTAAATGACATTATAGCATCGGTTACATTTGTAATTTGATTTCTATCTAATTCAAGTTGAACGTGGTTTTCAATATCATCACTTGCATCAGGAGGCCAAAATGACATTCGGTATCCATTGTTTCTTGGTAACTGTATATTATAATATCCATTAGAATCTGTATAAGTTGAATCATAATAAGATATACCAAGAAATCCCTCTGCGGGCACTACTTGGTCTGCTATTGTTGTTTTTTTAAGATAAAAATATCCTGGAGCTCCTGATTGATAATTACCAATAACGTCATCGGTAGTATTAGTTTCTGTTGTTGTAGTAGCATCTGTAATTGATTCTATGTTATACCAATTAGAATAAGAATGTGGATTACTTTGGTCTAATTCAAATTTTATTTTCCAATATGGATATGTGTTGTCTGTTGCTGTAGTGAATGCTGCTGCAACGGCTCTACCTTTACCTTGAACATATCTTAAATAACCCTCTACATCTACTAACTTTGGATGTAATGTAATATCACCACGTGCACCACCTATACCAACTCCATCTTGTCCTGTGTTACCATCTATATAAATTTGATATGTAGTTAGATAATTTCCATTTGTTACATAAGTATAATATCCAGTTCCAGCTAAATATTTAGTTGCTACTCTAAATGATTTAGCAGAAAAATTATCTACAACATCTTTTATTCTAAAATGTAATTTTAATAATTCTGTTTGAGTAGAATCTCCATTACCAAATGTGTGCGTATTTCCATTATGAGAAACCATTGTGATTCTTAACCAATCATATCGAGCATCTGTAATAGATTTTGAAGTATCTTGTGTTCCACCTGCGGCTAATGAATCAGCATATCCTACATCAGCATACCTAACAACTTCGTAAGAGTAATGTGCAGCTGCTGCACTATCTCCTTCAGTCCAACCATTTATATATGCACCTTTCTCTACGTGGGTTGAATCGTGAGTCCAATCTATTAAATCATTATCAAATACTAAATCTAAACGAAAAGCAGTTACATCGGCATCGTTGTCATCAAGTGTAACAGCAATTGTCATTACTGAATCTCTCCAAGCATCAAAGTTATTATTCTTATACGCAACACCTCTAGTCTTACTTTTATAAGTACCGTTAGTTGGATTAGCTAAACCAGTAGTATCATCTGCTAAAAATCCTCTTAGCTTAAAATTTTCTTGTGCTCCCCACCAATACTTTGGTGTGTTATACTCCCTTGATTGCATAAGTCTAATTATTGGTGTCTGAGTATATACGAAACTCATCACCATCAAGAGGCTTAATAAAAATTTACGCAATGTAAATCTCCTCGTTATGTTCTAAGTTAAGTAACCTTTTAGAATAAAAAGGGTTTTGATTTATTCCTTACATATAAATATTATATATATAAGTTATAATTAGTTTATTGGATGTATTAATTTGTATTAATTTGTGTCGAATTTCACAACAAAATTACTTATAAATCAAACCTAATAGTGAATGCCATGTCATATTTTTTTGATTTTTTTATTGGTTTGGCAAGTTTTGAAACTGCTAATAAATCATCATTATCGTTATATAACCCTATCGTAGTTACATAAGTATGAAAATCTGAATGTGATACAAAATTTTCTAACTTAAATGTAGGTTTTATTAAAGTATTTTCTTGATACTCTTCATATTTTGTATAATGACCAATTGCAGGATATGCACTTGAAGTTCTTTCTAACCCTTGTCTAACGTCTGGAAAATATTCTAAATTAGAACCTACCCAATCAGAACCAGAACCTTCAAAAGTTGCACTTTTATTTGTTGGGGTGTTAAATTCATTTTTCTTTGCTATGACTAAATATTCGTGTTCGTATATTGTTTGAGAATTTTCAAATTCTAATTCCCAACCATCAGAACCAGAACCTAAACCCACTTCATTATAACTACCTGTATCTGTTATACAAACTAATCCATGTTGATAAAAAACATTTCCAACTAAACTACCACTATTATTACTGTCTGGAGTTCCTGCTGCATAACTTGAACTAAATGCAGTATCGTACATATTGCCATAACCATCATCAACCAACACAAGTGTTTGTGATGTACTATTATCAAGTATTCTTACACTACCTGGATATATCTGTTCTCCAAAAAATTTACGGGGAACATTAAATACTTGTACTGAATCGTGTAATTGTCGTCTACGAGGTGTAGAAAGAGTTGTTTCATTAGGTCTTGGCCAAGCAAGTTCTAAATCATCAAAAGTTTTATCGGGTTGTGGACAGTTTGCAGACCATGGATTAGGTGTTTCTTCACCTTTTACATATAAGTGATGAATTGATCTCCATATTGGTTTATGATACCAAGTACCAACACTATACCATTCATCTTTTCCGTGTCCTAAAGATTTAGATTCTTCACTAAATGCACCAATTGATTGTGAGGCCGCACTGGCAGAGTTAAACCCCAACAAACTTCCACTATGTCCTTCAAGAACAAAGACACCACTTCCAGAATCTACTTCTGTAAAGGAATATGCCTTATGAACCTTAAAGGGTGTGAATTTATAATCCCCAACACCAAGGTTCTTAAACATCCTGTATCTCCCTTAGAAGTCTAATCTGACTTTTACTGTTGCTTCTCTTGAGGGTGTTTTTAAGAATGGTTTGGAAAGTTTAGCGACTGCTAATAATTCATCTGTACCATTATACAAACCAACTGTAGTTACATAAGAACGAGGATCGGTTAAGAAATTAGGATTAGTTAAATCTCCATTACTTCCTGTAAAATATGTTGGATTTTGACTATAATTAAACATATTGTTTTTAACTCTACAGAAATAATGAGTTGATTTAATTTCTTCTTCACGTCTTGCTTGAAAATATCCCGTACCAGATGCATCTGATTTAAATGCTTTAAACAACTTACTATGATTAAAGTCATCCGCGTTATCTGAATATGCAGTTCCTAAACTTACACCACTTACCGTGCCTGCGGCTTCTGCTGGTGCATCATCTAAGAGTTTTCTATCAAGATAAATCACACCTAAATATGGATAGAATCTACCATAATATTTCTTAGTAGTTCCAGTACTATATCGGTATGCGGATGCTCCACCTTGAATTGAACCAGACACTACATTAAAATATGTAGATGCCTTTCCAGTTTCAGGGTTTGTAGTTGCATCACTATCATCAATTAGGCTTAATCCTTCAGCACCAGCTGGCGTTCGTAAATCTATTTGCCAGTTACCTGGATCCATTTTCTCTCTCATTCGGGCTCTTGCCACACTAAGAAAATATCCATCAGTAGAACTTGATTCTGCTCCCGTTGCCCCAATTTTAAAATATGTTTGGGATGGGGGAAGTATCAGATTCTTAAATTGTCTATAAATTGCCTGACTTGGATTATTACCTGATTGAGCATTCTTTGAACCACTTCCTGCGAAGTGTCCGTAAGCAATACTAAATTGTACCTCTGATGTAGTTGAAGATGTTACTTCGTTGTGAATATCTAAATAATATTCACCACTGCTTCCACTTTGTAAGGATGATGTAAACATCCCTGCTGTTGTGGATGTAGCATCTAATTTAATTGCTCCACCAGACCACATTCCAGTAGATACCGTTGATGTTGTTTCTTGTACATCACTTTGGCCGTCGAATTCAACAAATACTGCCATTTTTAACTCCTGTTATAATAATTTAATTTTTTTGTCATTACCCTACTCAATATTTACTATCTCTCTACTGGGTTTCTTGGCCCGGTCGTTTTACCAATTCCTTTACTTGATAATTTTGCCATAAGTGCTGCTGCTTTCTTTTTCGCTGCTGCTGCGGCGGCGGCTGCGGCTAATGCGGATGTTGTGGCTGCAGTTGCTACCGATGGGGATGCCTTTTTCTTTTTCTTTGGTGCAGGATCCTTACCTAGTCCTAGGTTTAGGTTGCCTAAATTACCCAAATTACCTAAATTAGCTAAATTCGATATTCCACCCGATCCAGCTAACTTCTTTAATGCGTCTGTATCTATCATATCCCTTATTTCCTTTATGTTGGAAGGTAGGGGTGGCTCCACTTCATCCATTATATCTGGAATATCCAGTATTTTTTCTTCTTCTATTAAGTCAAGTTTTTCTATAATTTTTTCTTCTTTTATTATTTCTATAAGTTCCTCTGGTACTTGATTTGGGTTAAAGGTTTCTACAATTTGTCCACTTTCACTTAATGTAACCGCCCCACTATTACTCTGTATTGGTGCGTGTCTCCTACCCGCCTTAATTTTTAATTTAACTTTTGTTTCTTTACCAGTTTTTGAACCTTGTAAAGTTACATATACTTCTCTTTCAACAAAAGAATTTTTATCTGTTGGAACATTGGGTTTAAGAAATATTCCTATTTTTCTTCCTTGTTTTACTGATAATGGCATTTTATTATTGTCCTCCTAAGTAGGCCTTTTCTCGGATCGTACATACGGTGATGCTATCGTATCTCCTTCAACAAATATATCAACAAAAGAATCATCACTCAAAGTTATTGTATAGTTTTCATTTCCACCTAAATTTAATGTTTCGGGTGAAAGAACTATATTTGATAATGCACCTTCTAAATTTAATACATCGGGCAATCCAGTAATTTCTTGCTCAAATCTACTCTGATTTATTTCACTTGTTAAAAGTGTTTTCATAGTAGAACTTGTTCCATCTTCTGTAGCTGCCGCTGTTCTTGTAAATGCCTCTAATACAGGCATTCCTAAAATAGAAGAATCAAAATAATCAGGACCCCGTGTATCAGTAACATTAAACATAGAATAATCCACTCCATCATCAGATAGTGCAAATTTAACTATATTTAAATTGTCACCTTTAGATAAAAGTTGTCTACCTCTATCAGTTAATACGGCGTCTACAAATATTGCTTGGGATTTATCTAAAAAACTCATATATTATTAACTCGCTGACGTTACTGTTACAGTTATACTGGCTGTTGCACCACTTGTTCTACCTCTAACTATCAATGTAGTTTTAGCGGGTGAAATCGTGGAACTAATTGCCTTACACTTAATATTAATAGTATCTCCCTTTTCCCTGGTAGTAATAGTTTGAGAACTTCTAAATTTTGTTCTTGACTCACTATTAAATCCACCTGAATCCGTTTCGTCACCATTAAGATATAAGAATGCTACATTGGTATTCAATAAAGTATAAGAATACGTTTCCGCCTGTTTTAAATTTTCAGTTGTTGGATTTATAGTAACTGCTGTTCTTGTTCCTCTACCATCATTACCTGTTTGGTTAAATGATAATGAAATACCATTATTTACTTGGTCTTCTATACCACTCAAATATGCCATTTGAGTTGGGTCTGGTGAACCTTGTAAATGTGTAGTATCTGCAAGAATTTTAAACTTCATAACTGACGCTTCGTTAGTTACAGCCTCCAAAATTGGCATATTTTCCAATACTGCCCCATAATAATCTGAACCAGATGGGTGTCCTGGATTCCATAAGGTATAATCTATTTCATCATCACCTAATGCGAATTTTGTTATATTGAAGCTACCATCACCCTTAGCTAACAACTCACGACCTTTTGTTGTTAGAATAGCATCTAATACTTGTGTTGTTTTGTTTAAATATCCCATATATTAATTCCTGATTTTACTGTTTATTTCCATAGAAATACTTGAATTGTCTACGTGAAACCGTTTATTAAAAGTTAATCCTTCAAGTATAAATATTAAGTTTTTAATTAAGTTAGTCATCTTTTGCAATATCCAATGTATCTGCTCCAGTATCTAATTCAGTTGTTAATTTAACATTTGCCGAATCAAAAGTAGTGGCAACATATGGATTGGTTAATACCATAGTAACTGCATCATAGACAATTTGACCACTTAAATCCTTAGAAGGTAGTGCAGTTTCTTTAGTATTTCTACATCCTACAAATTGTAATCGTTCTAATGCTAAAACATCATCCGCCTGATTTTCATAACTTGATGAATTAAACGATACTCCACTTGCACTTCCTTGTAAAAAATGTTCTTTAGTACTATAAGTAAATACTTTCTTTTTATTAAATTTAGATGTTCTCTGTTCGTCAATCATAGCAATACTTTCAGTAAATATTGAACTAACACCACCTTGACTCACATAACTTCCTGAAAAATCACTTCCATAACCTCTTGTCATATGTCCAAAACTCATTATTGAACCAAAATGACTTGCCTTTCTCTCTATATAATCCTCATAATATTTTAATTCGGCTAAATTATCACCACTCAATATTCCCATATATTCTATTTCATTCTCTATTACGGGATTTTCCCCATGTAATTCAAATACATCACTACCACTATTTCTCAATTTAGTTAATGTATCTTCAAATACTGGATATTCTCTAAAAGTTTTTTCTCGTGCAATTTTATTACGTTCTAATATATTATTTTCAATCAATACACCTACGGTTGCTTTAGCTCTAGCAGGTATCAATTTCTTAACTTGACTGAAAACACTATGGTCGAAATAATTTATTAATCTCAAATAATCCCAAAAATTATTACTTCCGTTATATTTTCTCCAATACTTATCTGCAGTTTGTTTCAATCCACCATACTTATCATAGGTTTCTCTTGCATTATCTCTTGGGTCACCTAATTTATCTTCTAAATCTAAATCTGATAAAGTAAAAATAATATCTTCATTAATAACATCAACTGGAGAGAAATATATTCCTAATCTTTCTGAATCTTTTGTCTCTATTGAACCTACACTTTTCTCAACTCTGTATTTTGTTGATAAATTCAAACTACCTTTAAACTCATCTTTTAATTGTCGAGGTGAAATCCTTGCTTTATTTGCACTTCGTCTTATTCCACCAATTGTTGGTAATGGCATTTTCAATCTATCTACTACATTTGAATAATTGTTCTCACTTGCAAAACCTTTTGCAGACCCCGTATATGGATAATTAGAATTTGCTGCCGTATTCCTAATAGACTTCTCACTATCTGCTCCCGTTCCATGATTTGTATCTTCATTAAAAGATAATCGTTGTACTAACTCGTTCATTGAACCTGTAAAATTGTTTCCTACAAAAGATTGTGGTGTTTCCACGTGTGTATCAAAATGTTGTTCATCTAATGGAGTACTCCACAATCTAAATTCCATCATTGAGCCACTCAATCGCATATTATCACTCGGCACTTCATGTACTGAGCCTGATACAAATCCTCCGTGAGAAACGCCTCCGCCACCAACATATAAATCTCCATCTTGTTCCCAACTACCAGAATAAGATGCAGATGCTGCGTTTGATAAACCATCAATAATAAGTGATTCACGAGTTTGGTATTGAATAACATCTCTACCCGCATCAAATTGTTTAGCAATCAAATCAAACTTTAATGCTCCAGTTCCTATTTGTCTTAACTCTCCTTTATCGAAATATATTGTTTGTCCGTTTGTTTCATTATCTAATCTCACACCAATAAATTTTGTTTGTGGGTGTGATATTTTTGCCCTAACGGTATATTTTTCCCACTTAGTTCCTATTCCATATGATGCTGGATGTAATGCTCCATATCCCCAATTTTTCTTTTGAGATGGATAATATGTATAACTTTCTTCTAATATATTTCCTTTTTCACCCAACTCCATAATCCACATTTGCATATTAGCACCACCAGTTTTAGACCGTGCATAAACACTAAAATCAAATTCCTCGGCAAATGATGCGGATGCTACTCTTGCATCTCCATAAGTACTTACATTAGTACCATCATCATTATTTGTAAATGGATAAGTGTATGCCTCTCCACTTGACTTTGTATTTTTAAATCCTAAACTATAAAGACCATCAAAAATATAAGAACTTTGTGAAACAACTTCTAATGTTCCACCATCTCCTACCGATTCAAATGGTGTTTGTAAACTTCCTGTTTCAAAATTGTATGAACCTGTTACCATTCCTACAGAACCAGAATGTATTCTTGTAGAGAATATCTCATCATTAACCAATTCTTTCCGTAACATCACCGACCAATAATCACCATTAAAAAATGGTAGTGCAGAACTTGTAACTTCTTTAATTTCTTCAGCTGGTGCACCAGATGCCTGAGAGCCACTAAGTGAAAATACTATGGAGGCCATATTATCTACTGAACCATTATCTTTTAAATGTATTCCCCATCCAGCTTCACGGGAGCCTCTATCCATATGAACCAACTGCATATTAGAACTTGATACTGCCTTAAATCTAAACTCAACTGTCTTTGGTTTCATACCAGTATCGGTAGAATCCTTCCACTTTGTATGAACATATTGCGATGTTTTAAAATCTAACGCCTTTGAAAATCTACGAACTGCTTCATAGTTGGGATTAACTTCATTTTTAGTTGGGCCACCATATTCTCTTACTCGTAATATTGTAGATGGAATACCATAACAAGTTATCAATCCTTTTAATGCCTTTAACGTTCCTTTAGCCTTTAAAAACAATGGCATATTTGTTAATATTCGTTTCCATACTTCCTTACTAACATCTCCCAATGGTACTGATGAAGAGGATGTTATAGTATTATCTTGAGCAACTAATTTACCAGTTGTATATTCATCTAATTGTACTAAATCATAACCATCATATAATTGCCAACCAAGAGATTTAGCTATCGTAGAAGCTAACTGTTTAGGTAATCCTTTAGTTAATGATTCTTCTCTATCATAAATTGAGGGTAATTCATCAATATAATTTTTAATGTTATCAAAATGTTGTCCTAACATTTTTACTAATCTTAAAAATACTTCATTTTCACTATCTCGTGATATATGTTCAGGCATATGATAAATTAAATAATCTCTATTATAATAATCATAATTTGATGCACTTACTTTTTGATTTTCATACCAAGTATCTGCTACAGATTGTGTTGAATGATATAGAACATATGGTTTTGAAGTATTCTGTTTGGGCCAAGTAGCATCAAAATGCATTCCAAAACTACTTGTGGTAAAAGAAGCACTTTCATAATAAAGATATTTCTCATACCCATCAAAATTATTCTTTAATTCATCTATTTGTAATTCTAATGAATCTAATTTTTGTTGAGAACCAGTCACTACCGTGTTAGGATCATTTCCTAATGCTCCCGAGCCTGTATATAATCCACTAATAGAAGAACTTTCTTGTTCGTATCCTTCAAGTTTTTCTAACTTATATTTAAAATTTGATAATCTTTTTTCAGCTGAACTAAAATGTACAAAATTATCATACTCCGAATAATCAACATTTAATTCTGTTTCATTTATACTACCACTAATTACTTTATTTATAATATCCCTATAAAGAGAACTACTTTGAAAAGATAATTCTGACCAATTTTTATATTCAGTTGTGACTGGCTGTATTTGTTCTGATACTCCATCCGAAGTAGGGGGCAATAATATAGTTGAGGGTAATGGAGTCTCTATCCAAGGAATTAACTCTACACCAAAACTCTTATTAGGTATTACTTCTTCTACTATTTGACAAGTACTTCCTATATTATATCGTTCTGGTAACGGTTGATATAATTTTAAAATTCCTGCGTGTCCGCCATTTTTATTATTAACTATTAAACTTCTATAACCATCCCTAAAATACATATATGTTCTAAGATTACTCACAGTAGATTTATTTGTTATAAAAAACATTGGTCTATCTATATAAACTGTATCACTGGTTGGTGCTTCGAATAAAAATAAACCATTTCTTTTAGCGTAGTCTTTTGGTGTTTCTTCTAATACTATTCTATTAAGAAACTCTCCGTCATAACTAACACTTGAAATTTTTCCTGTATAATCAGCGTATCTTTTTACTTCTTCAAAAGTTGTTACTGTGTCTTGTCTTGCTTGTAAATCTCCTAAATTATAATCATCCGTCATATAAAAATAACCTGCTAAATCATTTACAGTACCATCTAAAGCACCCCAATCACTAATATAATTCCCAATCTGGGTTTCTGTTATAGTACTAGCGGCACTTGCTAAGATACCATAATCATCCCAATTCATAGTCAGACCATTAATATCTTTAAATTTTCTTAATACGTCTCTATTTTTAATCCACCACTCTTGAGCCCTATTATGATATTCTACCTCTACGGAGTTATCATGATCCCTTGCTTCGTGCTGCAATTCTTCCCACATATCAATGATAGGAGTTATATGGTTCTGTTGAATTGCCTGTTTTAAAGACATTCCAACAATCAACACATTACTTAAAAACTCCCCTGATGCATCTTGTTGTAATACACCAAGATTAGGAAGCCAAGAATCTGCAGCTCCATCATATATCCATTGTGCCAAATCACTAATTGTTCCTGTTTGAGATCCCACGGGTGGTATGAGTGGTCTTGCCTCTACTTCAGTTTTCGTTACAATTTCTGTCTTTGGTACTTGTTCAACGGTGGTAACAAACATATCTCGTAATATAACATTGGTAGTTCCTTCAACATAAAATTTATCAAATTGTTCTCGTGTAACTACGTTGGTGGGGGAAGCCGTACCAAACTCTATAGAATTATCGCCGTGTGCTATTTGTCCAGACCTTACTCCTATTCCAGATGTACCAAAATTTTGTTCTGTTATTAGGTCTATATCGTCTATCTTAAGTGAGTTTGGGCTTTGAGTTCTTAAATAATATGTATAAGTTGGATTAAATAATAAATCTGTTTCTTCTAAATACTTTTCATTAGTAATATCTACATTGGGTGATATAATAACTTCATCTCGTAACGTTGAGATATTATTAATTTCTAATCCTGCATCAACCGAACCCAATATGGTGGTCTCATCTAACACATCCTTATATATATTACCATCTTCTGTAGTTGTAGTGGGGCCAGAATAAAATTCACCGCTTAGATCAATTGAACGAGCACCTGGTAATCCACTTTTTCTTCTTAAAAATTCATATTGTACATTATAAGTTCCTTGATCGAATCCAAGTGTTCTTAAATGATTACCAATATTAAAGATAACTTTACCGTCTGAATCTAAATCAAATGCAGTAGATTTAAATGTTTGTGATAATAAAATCTCTGTACCACCAGAATCTATAACTTTAATTATTGCAAAATCATTTAAAATCGGTTGGCCACCTACTATAAGTAAATCTGTAACAGAAGTACCAAATCCAGTAGTGTTAGTTCCACCCGATGTGACTTTACCTTGAGATAAATTTTGAAGATCTTCTTGTAATAAAATACTTGACATTAGAAGTTTTCGAAGTCTGTATTAATATGTAATGGTATTAAATCTTCATCTATATCTGGTATAGTGTTTGGAACTACAACCTTTTGCCAATTTGTATCAAAATTTTCTCCACTTCCAGAACCAAAAAATAATAATTGTCCTGAATCATTTTCTATCGTGGGATACTTTGTATCTTGTTGGCTAGTTTCTTCTATATAGTTATCAACATACGTCATCATTTTATCAAAATTATCAGAAAATTGTTTTTGTTTTAATGAACTATATAAAGGAACATTAGGTAATTCACTTTGTTTATATGGCATTATTTCTCAACCTTGAATGTAAAGTCATTATCATGAATATCATTAATTTCTCCTATAGTCCCACTACCACTTACAAATCTGTATAACACTTTGTAATACCTTTCTGCCTGTAATCCATTCATCCAAAGATTAAAGTAATGTCCAGATGAATCACAACTCACTGCAGTATATTGATCAAAAGGTATTATAGTTTCTTCGGTTAGTGCATCCTTAACAGAATAAAATAGAGTTCCACTTGGAAATGTAGTTACTTGTAATGCACGTGGTGTAGTTTCATAAGTTTTTGCAGGATATCTTTGCCTACCCGCTAATCTAAATTTTATTTTTGAATTTTCTTTATATGAATCTCTCATACCTTTCATATAAAAAACTATATCGTCTAATTGAGAACCACTCATTAAAGTTAAAGCTGTAGAACCGGTCGAATATACAAAATCTTTCCAAACTACTTCTAACTTTGGTTGATAAATTGTATTCGTATCTCTTGAAAAGAATTTAAATTGTCCATATTCAGATGAATCTCCTTCGGGACAATTTGAATCTTCATTACCCACACTACCACTTCTCTTTATAATAAACCCCTCATTTGGATAAGCTGAACTCGAATCAAGTAATATACTAATAGGTTCAGTAACATCCATTCTCATATCTGTACTACCATAATCAAAAGATTGAGAAGCATATCTCAAACGTCCTAACTTTCCAGCACTTGCAGTCATGTGAGTTGAAGGATATTCTCCTAATAAATCCCAATTAACACTACCAGTGGTATCAAAATCTCCATACCAAGTTCCACCTACATCATTACTACCACTTATCCATTGAGTGCCATCATTCTGTCCAACTCTATATCTCCAACTAACACCATCAGTAGTTTCTGGGTCATCGTGAAATGTACCTTCACCGGCTGTCCAAGATTGTGAAACAATGTGTGCATATAAAAGTTGTGAAGTTGAGGTCAATCCAGTAGAACCAGCATCATAAAGATTTAAAAAATATGAAGCACTTGGTTCAGATTTATCATTACTTGGAATTAAACCATCCGAAATAAAATTTGAAATTTCTGTTAAATCAAATTTAATTAAAGCTCGAGATACATTGATAACGGTAGCGCTATCATTCATATCTTTACGAACTTCTAATATTTCATCTAATCCAGTATTTCTACTTTGTGTTGCACTACCCTCATAAAGTGTAGCGTCTGCATCTGCGTATATAAAATAATGCATTTAATTATCTCCTAATATACATCACCAACTATTTTACCCTCAATATCTACATTTGGAAATCTAATTTCAAATATTGATGGATCTCTAGCTGGATATATTACTCCATTTTTAACTACCGTGGGATCAGTAAAGTCATATAATACTTCATTGTATCCTTTAGCAGTATTCCATTTGTTTTCTATAACAACTGGTAGATTAAATGGGTTGTCTGTCTTTGGTGGTACAACTCCGGCAACCCCGTCTACATCACTTATAAGATTTGCTATATCGGTTGTTACTATCGGTTGATTGATTTGCCATTTCTCAATTCTAAAATGGTCTTGTATAGCCTTTGTTGCCCGTAATAATACTTCAGATTTATTAAAATTCCTATTAACCAATATAGTATATTTTATTCCTATATTAATAATATATGCATCTTTAATATTAATAGCGTCAGTCAAAATTCTTGTTTCTCCAAGATATCTGGCTAAATTTTGTTTAACCAAATTATTACAAAGAGTTAATTTATTCGAAGCCGTGTATCCAAGAACATACATATTTAATGCTAATGGATTTGACTCTATATTATTACCTATTTCTAATAAATCATTCTGTACCACATATGCTTTAGCAATAGAACCATATTTAGGTGGAAGTGTATATGCTCTAATCACATAATCTTCTTTTGTTACTGACCTACTTTGTGCCTGAAAGAATGCCAATGCATTATTTCTAATTTCTTCAACTGATTCTTCACTCTGTCCTCCAGTAGCCTGGCTCGGATTGGTCACGGTTAATGAATTTTTAGCAGTAGTAACTTCTGATGTAGTTAATGTAGAATCTACTGCCGCGTAGACCAAATTAGACCACGCATTTAAATCTCTTACTTTAGCATTATGTCCTACACCACCACCATGTGCATATGTGACTGTCAATACAGTATTGGTAGGTGCTTCTCCATATGCTCTCGTGTTAGTAAAATTCAATGGGTCAAAAGTAACTCCCAATTTAGTTGGTGACCCTGATATATTACTACCTACTGAAGTTGGGTTTGGTACTATTTCTTCGTCGGGTGCAACCAATATTCCTGCACCAAATCTTAATTCTGTTTTTTTATCGGGTCTACGAAATGTTACATATCGTTTAGAAGTTTTTAATAATTTTAAAACATATGGAGATGTACCTGCAAATTGTACTAAATTTTTATCATTATCTATATTATTCTCAAAATCACTCAATACAGTATCTTGTGCTAAGAATGGAACTTCATACCAAGTATTTCCGTCACTATCTGTTATTGAAATTACTTCTGTGATATCAGTTTTACCTAATAAAATACTATCATACTTTGTAGCTGCACCAAATGGGAATGTTTCCGAAGTAACCTCTCCACTAATTGCCTTAACTCGTTTTGTTATTTTATATCGGGTTGGAGTTCCAGTACTATCAGTTGCTGATACTTCAAACGTTCTTGGACTCGAAGAACTATTTACTTTAAAATTACAATCTTCCAATAATCTATAATCCACTCCAGTAGTATCACTTGAAACACGAGAATTATATCTAATATTAAGTGCATAATCCCAATCTGGTTCTAAATTATCGTCTGTACTGGCAGGTGCCGTATGTGTTAAAGTTAATTCTACTATTGCCGGTGTAATAAATCTTGGTTTGTATCCTAACGATTGTGCTATATTATAAATCGTATTTTTTTCTTGTGCAAATGGTAATAAACTTTCTTTAAAAGTATCATCAATATAATAATTTAATACATCTCCCACATATGCTGCCATTTCCACCATCATCATAGCAGGTGAGGTTTCATTAAAATCATTATAAACTGTAGGGTAGTATGTTTTTGCAAATTCAACTAAATTATTTCTTAAGCTTCCAAAGTCCTTTCCTAAATATTTTACCTGTTTATCAAATTCAGCCATTTTACTCTCCTGTCTCGTAGGTTAAAGAAACTTCTTCACCACTTGTTAAATCATTTTTTAAACTAAAATTTACATCAACATTCAATCTATTATCAATTTGTTCAATAACCGTTTCATTAACGGATATATATGGTAGCCAAATATCAACCGCCTCTTTAATCATTTCTTCAACTCTATCAGGTATATCTGTACCTATGTTTTCAAATATCAACGTATGTATATCGCATCCAAATTCTGGATGAGCCAATCTCTCACCTTTCATAGTTAATAAAAGATTTTTTAAATTATGTTTAGCTTGTTCCAAGGTAGTTTTAGTTTTTCTAAAAATACCATCATTAGCAAATCCCAATGGAAATGCTAAACCTATAAAGGTATCTGGATCTTGGTCTTTTTCTCTTGAACTCCCCATTTTATTTATTTTTCTTATCCATTGCTTTTATTAAAGAACTATAATCTCGTGTTAATGCATCTTGTGTTGCTTGAGGTACATCTTCCACTCTAACTCCTGGTACACTTTTGATAGTCTGAACCGCTCCTATTTCTCTCCTTTGTTCATCACTTCCTGCACCACGAATATCACCATATCCTAATAATTCTGCTGTTCTTGATGAATCAAAAGTTTCTCCGCTTAGAGTAGGATAATCTTCAAAACCTTCTTTTGGTGCTCCTTTAAATCCGGCTGTCTCATTTAAAATTTTATTAAGAGTTTTATCTTTAGAATAAACTACAGGTTCTTCAGTAACTTTAGGTGTTGAAACTACCTTTGGTTTTGTTTTGGTTTTAATAGATTTACCTTCAGTAATAAATATTTTATTTATTTCTTTTTGTACTTCTTCTCGTACAGTTTTAGCTATATATTTTTTAAGTCCTTCTAACTTCATTTTATTATCTCCTAGTTTGTAACTTATTTTTTACCTATGTTATTTAAAGTTTCTCTGGCACTTTTTAATCCGTCTAATGCCTGCTTGATTGCACTCTTACCTTGTTCTTTAACTACTTCTTTAAGATCATCCGCCTGTTCTTTAGATTTTTCTCTTACTATAAGTGCCACTCCCGGTGAAAGGGCTGGGCCAGTTGGTGTTATAATTGGTGCAAGTGCTAACCCCTCTTGAGTTTTAATAGTAGTATCTAATCCCTTTATAATCTTTTCATTAGAGTCTAGCCTTTTTTCTATCTCTTCTAAATCTTCAGTTTTATTATTCAAGTCTTTTCTTAACTTCTCAATATCTTCCCTGGTGAGAGTACCTTCATATTCCCCAACAGAAATTTTTGCCTCTACCGCATATATTCCATTTAGCTTTGATTGTAAATACTTTTCTAATTGTTTACCTAATGGTGTTTTTGCCATAATTAACCTCTAATAGCTGCTACGGCGGTTGGTGTTCGTACTTTACCTGTTGGGCCTTTACTAAAGACTCCAGCTACCCCACTAGCGAATGTATCATATAAATTTCCATGCTTTTGTTGGATTCCGAAACTTTTTGCCGCCGTTCTTAAATTATTTGTAGTGATTCCAAACTCGGAATTTTCTCCTATTCTAACTTTCCATCTTTCTCCAACTTCTCCACCACTTGGTAATTTAATTTCCACTCTTGATTTAGATCCAGTTTTAATTATATCCCCATTGTATAATTTATGTTTAGGCTTGCCTTTTGTACCATTTACAGTTACTTTTCCCAAAGGTAATGTTATGATTCCCAGTGGAGTCTCTAGTACTCGTATAGTATTTTCTTCAACCATATGGGTTTCCCAAATTATTTGTCGTTCACCGTTATCATCTATAGTTACTGTTTTTACTAATTGTTCTGTTTTCGGCATATTCTAATATCCTGAATTGGTTATATAATCGTTAAGTTCTTCATCAGATTTCTTCGTGGGTGGATTACCTTCTGGATTTGTTTCATTCTTATATTTCGAATTAAATATTTGTCGTTGTATACTTTTTAAAATTGCTGTCTCTGAACTGAAAACGGCTCCCTGTACAGGTCCGCCTGATACAGTATTTACCTGGACACCACTAACAAATTTATCCATTATACTAACAAGTTGATCTACTAAGTCTCTTATAAAATTTCCATGAACATATGGTTGTCCATTAATAAATATCTCAGGAGAATTAATAGAGACTTTTTTAAACCCATTGATAAATATTTCTTCTTTTTTAGATTGAAAAATCAACCTATCACTTTCTATTACTATTTGGTCTCCTGTTAATTCTGGAAATTCATCTACCCCTTTAACTCTTTGTTTTAAATCTAAAGGTATTCTACTACCTTCTAAATAAATAACACTTCCTTCATTATCGAAATATGGTGTAAATAAACCATCCTCATTAAATTTATTTGTATTATTTGTTATTCTCAAACAAGGCTGGGTTTCATTCTTACTGGTAAATTGTATAGTTTGGCCGAATCTACCATTAATAAATTTATCCCCATCTTTATATCTTGGTAATGGTACAGTCTTTGTAACTTTGGTATCTTGAATTATAGCTGCTCTTTCCATTTCTGATGTAGTTGCATTACCAGAAAGTGCTGGAGAAAAAATATTAAAATTTAAACTTCTATTTGCACTCCAATCTCTTATATAATAAAGTTCTGTTGCTTCTGGTGGAACTCCATATTCAAATACCATAACATATTCATTTTCAGAAGGTAAATCAAAATCTCTAAGTGAAAATGGTTTTATCCATCTATTCTTTAATGTAGTATTTTTTTCAGAAGTAACTAACCTACCTTGTATTGCTCCATATAATCCGGCATCTGAATTGTTACCTACAATATATACTTCTTTAACTTCACATATATCAAACTGAATATAACGATACGCATCGGAATACTTTCGTATCATATGATACGCCTGATTTTGATTTACAAATCCATCAATACCTTTATCTACTACTACAGTATTATTTTCAATTATCGGCATTTACTTTTTCTTTACTGTTTACTACATCTGTGTATTCTTGTGCTTCTTGTGCAACTTTTTCTATCGAACCTACTAATTGTTCTTTTTCTTTATCAGATAACCCAAATTCATCTTCTGAACCTTTACTTTCAGAACTAACTAATCGTTGAACTATTGATGCCATCTTTACCAATTGTTCATCATTTTTTACTTTAATTTCTAAATATTCTTTAACCGCAGGGATTAACTGTACTGCAGTATCACCATCTTTAATGAATCCCACTATCTCTTTTATAAGAATATCTAACTGTTTCTTATTAGTTGTTGAATTATCATAGATGTCTTTGAATACATCGGATAACGATTTTCCTTCAAATACTTTAAAATCTGACATTTGTTTTCTCGTGTTGTTTGAATTAGATTGACTCTAATATAAATATAACTTTAAATTTATTCTGTTTTATATAAATATATACTAAAAAAAGAAATTCTCATATATAAATAGTTATATAAGAGGACTTTTTATAGTCCTAATTAATGCAATACTAAACTAACTGGAGAAAAACCAATGAGTGAAGTAGTAACAATGGTCAAAGGATGGGTAGAAGACATAGCGTCTCTATTGTTATCCTTTGTAGCCATCGGAGCCATAGGCGAAGTATTATTCGGCAGTGGTTTCTTTGGTGTTAATGTTATTAGTAACCTAACATCTATTATAAATGGTTTTGGCGAATCTGGCTTTGCTGGATTAGTCGCGCTATTGGTGTTGGTGGGTTTATTTCGCAAGTAAATGAGATGTGACATCCCGTCACTCACATCTATGCATGAAAAACCCCGATTTAGTCGGGGTTTTTTGTTTTTATAAGTTAGATAGAATCATCGTCCCAAAACGAATTAGTATTATTTAATCCTATAAGTTTGTTCATTTCTTCAGTAACTAATTCTCTATAATAACCATTACCATTCTTATATTCCAAAGATATATTGGCCTTTTTGTAATGTTTCATTTTCATCAAATCTTTAAGTGTATACTTTTTCTTCTTTACTATAGTAGATAATTTCTTATTATCTTCTTTTGATAAAATTATACTCGTAAGTAATGGTGGTAATATCTCTTTTAACTTTTCGATTGTTATTGGTTCTTTTATATATTCATCCATAAGATATTTAGAAACTAATTTTCTTGAATAAACATGGTCATATGTGGGGCTCTTTCCTTTAGGAATTATTAAACCCTTAGATTTTAATCCACAAGGAAATCCAATAATAGAAAATTCATATAGTAAATTACTTATGGTTCGTTCAAATCTTGCAATTTGATCACCATTATATACTAAATGTTTTTTTCGCCAGACCAGTTCAAATTGATCGATAAGATTAACAAGCTCTGATTCTTGTCTTTTTTTTAATTTAATTTCTTGCATAACCTTGGTTTTTCATAAATTAAATAGAATTAAGCGTTAAATATAGAACCTGTATTGGTGGTGTCTATTTGTCCTAAGTTTTGATAATCATATATCATATCTTTATAATGTTTTTTCATTACATTAATAACTCTAGTAATATGTTGAGTATTAGAACCTGTCATTTCACGAATAAGAATATACAAAGCTTTCTTATTGAAATTCTCTACATTACGTCGTTTCCTAAATAATTCTATAACAGAATCTGCAACCAATATATCCTTTTGTCTACGAAATATATTTCTGATATTGTTATCCCAAAACTCTAACATTTGTTCTACAAACTCGTTATAAGTTTCCTTAGATTCCTTTTCACTTTCTTCAGAAGTTAGATTTCTATTAAAATCTAAAACATCTAATGACTTGGTTATTTTCATTTTTTTATAATTGTTGTTATTATGTAGAATCAAATAATTCTTACCAACAATACTGAAATAACTAAATGCTTTACCTTTACCTTCCTTAAACTTATGTATATTCATTATCAAATAAGACACTACTTCATTTTTTACTTCAGATAATGGTATATCAAAATAATAAAATTTAAAAGTATGTATCAAGTTTTCTGCTAATTTATCAAACGCCTTACCTATTTCGGCTACATACAAATCATTTTTTAGCATTCTATCATCTGTTTTATTATAACTAATAATTGCATCTTCGGTATCTTGTGTGAAATACATTCTTGATTTTGCTTTTTTACGAGGCATCTACTTCATCTCCTTCTAATTCCTGTAGTTCATCTACAGTATCTTTAATAAGTTTAAATGTTGTACCAACTTCATCATCTGCTTCAAAATGTCCTTGGTGGTCAATATCATTTAATTGATCTCTAACAGTTGTTATCTTAACTGTAAATGTTTCCACCCACGTTTCCAACATTTCTGTCTTTTTATTTAAGTTCCAAATTACATATCCTTCAATAAGGACAAATAATCCTAATACTATTTCTAATACCATTTTTGATTTCCTTC